>ERZ780228.248-NODE-248-length-54309-cov-6.558853_pt1 | contig 54309 bp, 85 predicted proteins | sample MGYA00511015_ERZ780228 | MGnify/ENA primary metagenome ERZ780228 (study PRJEB29588, sample SAMEA2161897) | human gut metagenome | biome: human gut; feature: human-associated habitat; material: faeces | place: Denmark | collected 2008/2010 ...
AGGGTCAGATCCAGCACAGCGGCATCTGCCGTACCGGCAGCCACTTCCATCAGGCAGTCGGTCTGCACGCTCTTGGAAACGTAGTCTGCCTTTGCAAGGTTCTCATCGCCCTGAATGGCGGCTTCACCGGCAGAACCCGCCTCAGCCACCACGGTCTTACCGGCAAGGTCGGCGGTGGAGGTGTAGGCGGTGCTCTCCTTGACCACCACGACCTGTGCGTTCTTGGCGTAGGCCTTGGTGGTGGCGGTGTTTGCCATGATATCTTCGGTCAGGGTCATGCCGTTCCAGATGCAGTCGATGCTCTTGGCGTCCAGCTCCACCACCTTGGTGTCCCAGTTGATCTCCACGAACTCCGGCTCTACGCCCAGCTTTGCGCACACAGCAGTGGCAAGTTCGGTATCAAAGCCGGTAAAGTTGCCGTCGGCGTCGGTGTAGTTCATGGGCTCGTACACGGTATAGCCGATGACCATTTTGCCCTTGCCCTTGATGTAGTCCAGATCGCTGCCCGCTGCGGAAGAAGTCGAACCGGCTGCGCTGCCGGAAGCAGATGCCGCAGCAGAGGTGGATGCACTGCCGCCGCAGGCTGCAAGGCTCAGTGCCAGAGCACCGGCCAGAAATGCACTTGCAATACGCTTGAGTTTCATATCTTTTTCCTCCCATGGGGGACGTTCTGCGTCCCGCTTCCCTCTCGATTTACCATTTTACCATGCTAAAGTGGTAAACTGTGGTTATAGAATAGCGCGTTTGTCGCCGTTTTGCAAGAGGAAACCTTTATTTTTTGCACAATGCACTGCTTTGCCCCGCCTGTAAGCCCGCTTTTTGTGGGAAAGTGTGCACATACCCCTTCCGGCTTTGCGCCTGAGGGGGTATCCATAAAAAATCCCCCCGCACTTTTTGTGCAGAGGGACATCCTGTTTTTATGATTACTGCTCCGCCATGGCCTTCAGCGCCGCTTTTTGCAGGTCGGTAACTGAGATGGTGCACAGCGCCTTCAGGTCGGCATCCGTGCCGTCTGCGGAGAGCTTGCCGATCTCCACGGCGTTTTTGCCCTTCAGATAGCCGCACCAGCCTGCGCTGTGCTCGTACCATTCCTTGCCTAACGCGCTTGCGCTGCGCATTCCGTAACGGTCGCCCAGCTCGTTTTTGGTGTACACCGGCTCCCGCGGGGCAGACACAGTACCATCCGCGCTGACGGAAAGCTCCGGCTCGGTCATATCGCCGATGGCGCTGGTCACCCGGGCGTTCTCGTCCATGGTCACCACCGCCAGCGTGATCTTAGCCTGCACCTGCGCGTCCTTGTCGTCTGTGCCCGCAAGCCCCTGTGGCATTTCGGCCACCTCTACACCCAGTTTGACCGTATCGCCCCGGGCAGCACCCAGCACCTGTGCATTCTCGCAGGCGCGGACAACAGCATCCCGGTAACGGTCCACCGCGATGGTGCAGCCGGAGAGAAGGTCTGCCTCCGTGGGCTTGCCGTCCGCATCCGTTTTCAGCTTCTTCACTTCGTCCGGAGTCTTGCCCTCAAGCCAGCTGCCAAAGGCATCTGCCTGCTCTGCCCAGCCCTTTTTCAGACCGGACACCTCTGCCAGTGGGTAGTCTTTCCCTTTCTGGCGCTTGGTGCGGGTGTCGGTGGGGGTGGTCACCTTGCCGGTGCTGTCCGCACTGACTGAAAGCTCCAACTCGTCCAGTGTTACCCCGGCCAGCTTGCCGTCTGCATCCAGCAGCACGGCAGCCGCTACGGTGTGGATGTTGCCCGCACGGTCTGTGCCGGTCGTCTCGGTCAGGACCCCCAGCCCGGTGCGCCACGCCGCGCTTTGCGCCGCGCTGCTGCCCACAGAGGTGCTGCCGCTCACAGAACCGGAGCTGCTGCCGGAGTTTCCCCCGCCACAGCCGGTCAATGTCAGTGCTGCCGCCAGCGTGCAGCACAAAAACCAACGCGATGCCTGTTTCATATCGTCACATACGCTCCCTTTCCGTGCCTGCATTGCAGACGCAGGCTTTGGAGCTAGTGTACCCCGCCGCGCGGGTTTTATGAGCAAATGTTTACATCAGCGGGCTTAACAGCCGCAGCACGCTGTCCAGCACCGTACCCACCAGACCGGTGCGGCAGTCCGCGCACTGCACCTCCCGGCACTGGGGCAGGGTGCGGCGCACATCGTCCCGCAGGGTCAGCACCTGGCTGTTTTGCAGCAGCAGCACCCCGCACTCGAAGTGCAGAAACATACTGCGGTAGTCCATATTGATGCTGCCCACCACCGCCGCGCGGTCATCGCTGACGCAGCACTTGGCGTGGAGAAAGCCCGGGGTGTACTCGTAGATACGCACCCCCGCCCGCAGCAGGGGCAGATAGTACGAGCGGCTCAGCCGGAACACCAGCTTTTTGTCCGGGATGCCCGGCAGCACCAGCCGCACATCCACCCCGCGCTTGGCGGCGTTGCGCAGCGCGTCCAGCATCTCCTCGCCGATGGCGAGATAGGGCGTATAAAAATAAACGTACTGCTGTGCTTGTGCCAGAATATCCAGATAGACCGTTTCTGCCACCGGCTCTTCGTCCAGCGGGCTGTCTGCGTAGGGCTGTACTACTCCATCGCTGGCGGGCAGCACCGCAAGCTGCGGACGGAAGGCGCTGTAATCCTGCTCAAAGGGCCGGAAGGCGTTCCAGAAATCCAGAAACATTACGGTAAAGTTCCACACCGCAGTGCCCTCGATGCGCAGGCCCGCGTCCTTCCAGTAGCCGAAGCGGGTGATCGCGTTGATATATTCGTCTGCCAGATTGATGCCGCCGGTGTAGGCTACTTTGCCGTCTATCACCACGATCTTGCGGTGGTCGCGGTGGTTCATCACCAGCGAGAGCAGCGGCACCACCGGGTTAAAGGGGATGCAGCGGATATGCGCCCGCTCCATGCGCACCACAAAGTCCTTGGGCAGACCCAGCAGGCTGCCGAAGTCATCGTAGATCAGCCGCACGTCCACCCCCTGCGCCGCTTTGCGCCGCAGAATGTCCTCCACGCCCTGCCACATCTTGCCCTGACTGATGATAAAAAACTCCAGAAAGATGCTCTTCTCTGCCTTTTCAAGGTCGGCCAGCAATGCCGGGTACATGGCCTCACCGCAGGAAAAATACCGGGCGGTGGTGTTCTTCCATGCAGGATAGCAGCCGTATTGGGTCAGGTAGCGGCTCACGCCCCGGTTTTCATCGCACAGCCCGGCGGTCTGTCCGGGCTGCTGGGCGCGGTCTGCCCGGTGCGCCTGCTCCACCGCCTGCATTTTGCTGCGCAGACGGCGGGAGGGCCGCTTGTCGCCAAAGGCCAGATACAGTGCCCCGCCCAGCAGCGGCAACAGCCCGATGAGGGCGATCCAGCCCACCTTATAGGCGCTGTTTTCGTCCTTGCGCACCAGATACAGAATGATCAGCAGGCTTAACCCATTGAGCACCCCGGTGACCCACACCCGCGCCGTGCCGGTGGTGAGGGCAAAAAACACCCACGCCAGCCATGCAAGCTGCAGCGCCACCAGCACCACCGTGACCGTGATGCGGTTGAGGATGCGGTTGAAAAACTTGACGATCGGCAACCGAAACAGCATACCATCTCCCCTTTCCGTGTTTCAATACGGTTAAGTATAACGCGGTTTTTCACCCTTTGCAAGTTTTTGGTGTCGGGTGCACCGGAATTATTCCTCGTAAAAAAATTCACCGGAGCGTCCGCAGATGCCCCGGTGAATCAAGATCTTATTCTATATTTTCTGCTCAGACGGTGGGTGCTTCGTTATCCTCGTAGCCCACCATCAGGCCGCCGTACTCCGCATAGTAGCTGCACAGCGCGCCGCAGGTGCCTACCTCCACCTTGGCCTCCGGGAACACGGCATGGACCATGTGCTTCAGCCGCTCCGCAGCGGCAGCGTTGCAGCAGTGGTCGATATGCACCCGGCCGTTGGTCAGGCCGTGCGCCTTCATTTCCAGCACCATGCGCTCCAGTGCACCGTGCTCGCCGCGGGTCTTGCACAGAACCTCCAGATCACCGGCATCGCTGGCCTGCCCGATGACCCGGATGCCCAGCATCCGCGCCACAGCAGCCACAGCGGGCTTCACGCGGCCATTGCGGGCAAGGTTTGCCAGAGATTCCAGCGCAAACAGCAGATGAGTGTGCTCATGGTACGCCCGGATCTCCTCACATACGGTATCAAAGGGCTTGCCGGCCTTGATCAGCGCCGCCAAACGCTCCACCAGCAGCCGGGACTCCGCACCAGTAGACAGGCTGTCCAGCACAAAGACCCGCGCGCCCTCGTGGCTCTGCTCGTACTCCTCGCCCGCCAGCAGTGCAGCGTTATAGGCACCGGACAGCGTACCGGTAATGGTCACAACGTACACCTCGTCTGCGCCCTCGTAGGCGGTGAGCCAGTCCGAGATGTTGGGGCAGGAGGTGCTGGTGCGGCCCTTATAGGTGCGCATCATCTGAGCCAGCGCGGGGGCATCCACCTCTTCGGTGTCCACATACTCCTGCTCATCGGTCAGGATCTTCAGCGGCACGCAGGCAAAATCCACATCGGGGAGCTGGTACACATTTGCAGAGGAATCTACAATGATCTTGCTTTTCATATTTTTCTCCACTTTCAAGCGGCGCAATGCCGCGGTCATTCCTTTGTTTGTGACCATCATAGCAGTTTTTCAAAACCCTGTCAACTGTTTTTTCAAATTCTTTTACAAAGTTTTCGTTGCCCGTTGACCATTTTTTCAAAATGCAGTATACTATTTTACAGGCAGAAGTGCTTTTGCGGAAAGCAATTGCCCTTCCTTTGCACAAAAACAACGTTCCTGCTTGCAAAAAGTGCAGGAGCATGAACGGAACAAGATACTATGAAAGCTGAAACCAAACTCCGCGTTGCGGCGTGTGCTGCGGGCTTTGCCCTGCCCCGGTACAACGATCTCCCCTCGGTAGGGCTGTATCTGGACCAGACGGTGCAGTTCGTCAACGGCTACTTCCGCAGCTTCTGCGGGGTGGAACTGACCCCCTCTATGGTAAGCAACTACGTCAAAAAAGGGGTGGTGGATCACCCCATCCGCAAAAAATACACCCGGGATCAGATCGCATCCCTGATGTACATTGCAGTCTCCAAAACGGTGCTCTCGATCGAAAATATCGACACCCTGTTCAAAATGCAGCGGGAGCACTGCTCCGCCGGGACAGCCTACGATATCTTCTGCGAGGAACTGGAGGCCAGTCTTTCCGTGGTGTTCGGCAGCAAAGCAGCCCAGCCGGAGACTGTGCTCAACGACGAGCGTCTGCTGCTGCGCAGCACCATTTTTGCAGCGGTCAACAAAATGTATCTGGACTGCTGCTTCGATGCCTTGCGGCAGGAGCAGGCTCTGTGGTCGGATATCCTGCCGGATCTGGCGTGACAGTACAAAATAATATTGCAGGCACAAAAAAACCACCCGGAAACGCAAGTTTTCGGGTGGTTTTTGTTGGCAGACAGGCTAAACCATATCCGATGCCAAATCATTTTGCAGATGCGGGAACAAACTCGATTTTAACTTTCATTCCCATTCCGGCTGCAAGCCGCTGTAGGGTGCGAAGCGACGGATTCGCGTTTCCACGTTCCAGCTTGCTGATGTCGGTCTGTGCAATGCCCGTGCGCTCCGAGAGCTGCTTCTGGGTCAAGCCGCTTTCCTTGCGCGCCTTGAGCATGGCTTCGATCACGGAAAATTCCGGGTCAAGTGCGTCCCATTCGGCCTTGAATTCAGGGTCTTTCATCTGTTCATTCAAAAAATCATTGAAGTTTGTCATTTGGAATTCTCCTTTCGGGTAAGATACTCTATGCGATATTGTTTTGCCAGTGTGATCTCCGAAGCAGGTGTTTTCTGAGTCTTTTTGATAAAGCCATTTGTAAGGATCACCCTTTTACCGATCACGAAGAAGTACAGCACACGGGTGATGTCTGAGCCAAATTTAGTGCGGATCTCAAAAATTCCATCGTCCAGTGCTTTGGAATAGGGTTCTCTTAAAAATGGCCCTTCTTCACGGAGCAGGGCGACTGTACGCAAAACCTTGGCCTGCATTTTCTTATCCAGACTCAGGATAAACTCTTTCGCAGGCTCAGAGCCATCGGGCTTATCGTAAAATTCAATTTCATATTCCTGCATGGCCGTACTTCCTTCAAATAGCGGATTTATCTCATATCCAGTATAGCGGATATATCCTCTATTGTCAAGAGTATCCTTCCGCTCCCTTCTCTACAAACAAAAATCCCGCAGAACCCAGCGATTTAACGCCAGATTCTGCGGGTTCTACCGCGTTGCGGTTGGTGGAGGCGATGGGAGTCGAACAATTAAAAATGATGGATTGTCGTCAAAAATTCATCTGGGATGCACGAAAGGACGAAGGAATAATACGGATTTGTTGGGTTATGCCCGATTCGTTTTTTGACATTTAGAAAAAAGAGTGTTACCAAATGTGTTACCAGAATCACCCTTGAGCCTTCCTGAATGCAGCGGTCGTTGCAGCCGCCAAATCTTCTCGCTGGCCCTGCAATTCATGATGGTACACGCCGGAAGTGTCCATGTTCTTGCTGTGACCAACCAGCATTTTTAGCTGGCTGTCAGTCAGGACGCTTGATTCAACGCTGACAAAGGTGTGCCGTAGCTCGTAAAGTGAGACTTTCGGCTCAAGCCCGTTTGCTTCCTGATACGATTCCCAGCGGCGATAGAGCGCATGCTCTGACGGAATCTGAAACAGCGGCGTATTGTATTGTAGCAGTATGCCTTGAGCCTTTAGGAGCTGTACCTGCGCCTCATAAGCATCCCGTGCTTCCTTGCCCATATCAAAAGAGCGGATGGCGTTTTCATTCTTTCCGGTGGTCTGCTCCCGGTGCACGTTGATGCTGCGCCGAAGGCTGACCGTGTTCCCCTTGATGTCACCATACCAGAGACCAATCAGCTCCCCGGGGCGCAGGCCGGTCGCAACTGCAAATCGGTAGGCGTAGATATATTCATCAAATACCAGTTTTCCATAGTAGGTGCGGGTGTCTACGCTAAACAGAACCTTCAGGGCGGTGGGCTGCAAGATCGTGCGTTTCCCCATCCTGGCATTCTTCGGGATAGCCAGGTCGGGGTGGAGCGTGGTGTACCGGTTTTTCCTGCACCACTTGACAAAGGCGGTTTCCGCAGCCCGGATCGTCATAAGCGTCTTTCGGCTCAACGGCTGGTTTGAGATGGGCTTGCGCTGGTTCTTTTTCTGTGAGCGCTTCCGGAACGAAACGTCGATTGCCTTTTGAAGATCGCCCTCGGTCAGCTCGTCAATGCGGATATTCCCACAGGTCGGCAGGATGTAGCAGTCTCCGTAACGCTGGCATTGTGTCACATAGGACGTCCCGCAGGTGAGCTTCAGCTCTTCTACCCACTCTGAATAGAGTGCAGCCACCTTCTTCCTGCCGTCCCGAATGCTATCATCAAGCCATGCATCCGCTTTTGCGTTTGCTTCCCGTTGTCCTGTCCGGCCCGGCGTGCTGCTGTAAAACCGTTTGCGGGTGCCGTTCTTCTGAACCGCGATGCACCAGCGCTTTTCCTTTTCCACCCAAAATGCCGTGTTGACCCGTTTTTTCATAAAATCCACCTCCATACACAAGAGTACACTGTGCCGCTGCCCTTGGGACGGTTGCGCTTTTTTCTTTGCTGCGGAACGGCTTCCGGCTGCTTCTTCCCGAACCACGGACAAAAAGAAGCACCATCCGGGATCTCCTTCCGGCAGCATGATCTCACGCATTTCATGGCTTACTCCTTTTTCTTCCCGATATATCCAAAGGCACCATTTTCAGCAGCGGCCCTTCCGGCCTTGTAGTTGATCTTCAGGTCGTCAATGGGAGGTTGTGGAGCGTCCGGGCATGGGTCAAGGCCCGCGATCTGCGCATAGGTATACTGGTCTATGATGGTCCCGCACACGCTGGCCCGGTTATTCAGAGGGCAGTGCAGGTTTGCAGCTATTTCCGATATGACAGCAGGCGGGCTGCTGCCGTGACGGCCCTTCAATATGAAGAGAAGCAGCCTTTTCGTCAGCGGCGGCAGGTTTACCACGAGACGGCACAACTCCGCGTTTAGCTCATCGTTGGCCTTGCCGTCATCCGGCACCGCGTACAATTCCGGGTGCAGTACCTCCATAAATACCGCGATGGGCGACACCCCGCAGGAAGAGCACCAATCCATGATCTCGTCACTGTCCGGACTGGACTGCCCTTTCTCCCAGTTCTGCACGGTGCGCTCGTTCTTCCCTATCAAAATCGCCATCTCGCGTTGGCTCAAACCCGCTTTCACACGCGCCTTTGCCAGAGCAGCACCAATTTTCGCAGCTGTAAAATAACTCATACACACCCTTCCCCCTCAAATATAATGCGTGAAAAAAACAAAAAATGGCGCAAAAAAAATCTGCGCCATTCGACAAAATTTTCTCTGATTTCATTTTCCAATGGCGCATGGTAGAATTTGGTACATAAGTTGACACAATTACCAAAAATCAGGAGGAAAACAAAATGAAAAACGGCCAAACCAGCAACAAAGACCCGGAAATGACCATCATTGACGGAATGCCCGCCAGCGTGCTTACCGGCACAGCCAAAACCCCGCAACCTTGGGAGGATTGAACCATGACCAACAAAAAGACCGCCTGCTTCTGCAACCACATCCGCGCCGCGCTTGCCTGTTACGTTGATATGACCCCGGAGCAGCAAGCCCTTGCCGCCATGTACGCCAACCGCAAGATCACCGGCTTGCACACCCTGCGCGCCGCAGCGGTAAGCCCCGGCGGGGAGTGCGCCGCCAAGTTGTTGCAAAAAATGCAGCAGCTGGACAACGGCGACCAGTAACAAAGCGCATATTTTGCGCGAAGTAAGCGTAAACCGCGCGTTTTTCGCTTAAAAGTGCGCGTAAATCGCGCGATTCAGCGCAAATGTCAAATTTTCAGCGCTTTTTTGCGCATTTAAAATTGATTGACACTTACGCCAAACAGTTGTAAAATGCAGTTGTAAACAAGTTTACACATCAATATCCCACAGCAGTGGCACCGTATTCCGCTTGGCTTTGGCTAAATCCCTCAAACTTCAGCTGTTCAATCAGACCGGAGCGAGAGAAAGACATGGAATCGATATAATTTTTTGCTTTTATCGCAGCCTGTTCGTCCCAGTCAGCGCCACAATGATCTACGGCATAAGTAGCATCTTCCGTGGAATATCCTTCATACTCAAGCTGGCTTTCAAGGCTGCTGTAAGAGAATCCCATACCAGCACTCAGGTAGGTTTGGGCAGACCGCAAAGCGTTTCTCTGCCCCATTGTAAGGCTATCATCGGCAGAAATTGACGATTCTATGGACGTGCTGCTCTTTGTTCCGGGCGTTGAACTTGTCGTGCTGGAAGAAGGGGTCATCATAAGAACGAACACAATCAGCGCAACACTAACAGCGACCGCGCATCCGCATCCGTGACCCTTTTTCTTCTTTTCAGGCTTTTCGTCTGATTCGATAGCCGCTGTCACGGAACCCGAAGCAACAGGTGCTCCACATTCAGGGCAAAATTTCACGTTCTCAATTTCCGCTCCGCATTTTGGACATTTCATAAAACGCACCTCACATATACAAAAATAGGCAGCCAAACAGCTGCCGGAAACCTTAAATTATCAATGATCTAGCCAAAGGGGGAAAATAAAGTGCAAGATACTAGCACAATGTTTGCAAAGTATGATATAATGGAAAAAGAAAAGTGCCGTCTCAAGACTTTGTTTTCTTCCATGACGGACGATGAAAAAAAGGATGTGCTTCTTCATGCAGAAAAACTGCTCAAGAGTAGAAAGGGATAAACACATGGATATCGGAAAAGCCATTTTGTACGCAAGCACACCGTTTGTCTATGCCCAGATGTTTTTGCAGAGGAAATGGAGACCCAATGTTCACCCGTACCGAACGATCAAGGAAAAAGAGGACGAAGTCAGAAGATACAAAACTGCGATTGCTTCCGTTCTGGCCATGGAAAACTCCGGCTTGCCATCCATCAAAAACACGGAATGTTACAAGTGCAGGCACCTTTGCCAGATTTGGACGCATCAGAACTACGCTTTCAATATCGGCTGTGCCAAAGGCCTGACCGAAGAAGAAATCTTTGAAAGAGCAAGACGCGTTGCCGACATCCTCAAAATTTCAGACCTGAGACAGAGCCCAACAAATCCGACGCAGATCGAAGCAGTTGATCCGCCTGATCTCTTCGCAGCTCTTGAAGATAGGATTCTCCGCCTAGCGAAAGAGAATACGTGCAGCCAGACGTTGTTGAACCAAAAAGACCATCGCACGAAGTGTATATGGGATGTTCCTCAATCAAACCGCGATGCTTCAGGTTCTCAATGTACCGGTTCTGTCCGTTTGGGCTGAAGTCCTCTTTTGAAATAAGGCAGACCTCGTGTTGGTTCATTTTCCCGTTGTGCTTCTCCATATATAATAGGAGCGCAAGGCTCGTTTTGTCCAAAAACTCAGCCATTGGGGTTTTCCTTCCTCTTTGCAACCTTAAATTCCATATACTCCAGCAGATCTGCACGGTCTGCATCGGTCATCTGACTTAGAAGCGCATCAAACCTTGCATCCAGCTCGCTCCCTCCGGGAGCGGGCTTTTCTTTTTGCTCTGGATCGCCCTTCAACTCTTCTTTAGACACTCCAAAAAAAGTTGCGACTTTCAAAATGGTTGCATCTGTTATACCGCCGCCATTTTTCCAGCGATTTACAGTTGTCTTTGACAGTCCCATTTCAAGCGCTGCGCCTGACGGCGTTTTTTTGTTCTTGTCGCAAAGCATTAAATACTTTTCGTAAAAAGACATAAAAAGTCACCGCCAAACTTGTGCATAGTCACAAAGTAACTAAAGTTCACACGAAATCGTTGACAGTAAACAAAGTAACTGCTATAATAGCCTTGTTAGTTAAAAAGGTTCACAAAGTACACAGCCCCACAACCGGGATACTGTGCACGGAATCCGTACTTTGTTCTGCAAATACATAGTACCACATTCTGTTAACTTTTTCAACTACTTTTGACACGGCGACAAGAAAAAATCTGCCTGCGGTTGTTTCACAGACAGATTTTTCACCGATTTGTCACCAGAACGCACTTGCACCTTTGCGGTAATGCAAACTTGCGTGTTTGCACATCTTTTACACCGTCCGTGGCGCAAAAGTAACGCAACGGCTGCAAAAACAACTTACAGTGCTATGGGTGCGCCGCTTCCTTTGGCGGGTCGGCGCCGCCTTGTAAGCCCTAGCGCTTCACGCACTTGCTTGTGTCTGGAACTGGCTGGCTCAAAAGTTTGGTCATCGAAATCACCTTCCTTTTGAATCAGTTTAACTAGGAGCCTTGAACAGTATAGCAAATCGGTGCGCCGCTGTCAATTTATTAACGCATAACAGGGAGGTGAAAGAGTGCCTGAACCGTGGACTGGTCGATTGATCGGCAGAATGCACAACAACGAAGTCACGCTGGAACAGCTTGCGGAACGTCTGGGATGGACAAAGAGCTATTGCTCCTTGATCCTGAACAGCAAGCGCAAGCCGCGCGGCATCCGCGAGAAGATGGAAGCCGCTGTCAGCGAACTGATTAAGGAAAAGGAGGACAAAACGGCATGAACAACGACAAAAAGCCCAGCCGCAAGCACGACTGGACTACAACAAGAATTCTGGCTTTGACGCTTTGCATTCAGGTTGCAACACTTGTTTTGCAGATCGTCAATCTGGTGCGAAAGCTTAGAGGATAAGCGCAAGGAGGCGAGCAACCGTGAAGAATCACGAAATTCAGTTCATCGCTCTTTGCATTCAGATTTTGGCTTTGGTGGTCATTTTACTAAAGAAATAATCATGGATGCAATGGCAACACCGATTGCAAGGAGATCATAAAGCCGGTCAATTTGCTTTTCTTTTGCTTGTTCGCGGTCTTTGATTTCCTGCTTTTGCTGGCTTTCTTCAAACTGCTGGCGCAGCTGCTTCAAATCTTCCGCATACCGCCGCTGTACCTCATACAGTGTAGGCTGCTGCGAGACTTGCGGACTGGAATAATTCACTTTGCTGGCGTTCAGAATGCGCTCTAATTCATCTGTACGCTGGTTCATGGATCCACGCTGATTCATTTTTTCACCCCCTTCCGCTCAAGTATAGCACAGGAGGGGCAGAGTACAAGGAGGACAAAACAGAACTATGACAGACATCATCTTATCCACCCAGAACGGCGAGCCGGTAGCATCCAGCCGCCAGATTGCCGAGAGCTTTGAGAAGAACCACCGCGATGTTTTGCGGGCTGTTGACGGTCTGAAAGAAGATGTGCGCAATTTTGCGCAGATGTTTTTTGAGACGGAAGCCCCGGACAGCTACGGCAGACCGCAGCGCACTTACCTGATGAACCGTGACGGCTTTACGCTGCTGGCGATGGGCTTTACCGGCAAGGCCGCGCTGGAGTGGAAGCTGAAGTACATCCAGGCGTTCAACGAGATGGAGAAGCAGCTGGCACAGCGCCCGCAGCTTTCCCGGGCTGAACTGATGGCGCAGGCTCTGATTGCCGCCCACGATGAACTGGAGCATAAAGACCGGCAGATCGCGGAACTTACGCCCAAGGGCATCTTTGCAGACGCGGTAAACGCCAGCAAGAAGAGCATCCTTGTGGGCGAACTTGCAAAGCTGCTGTGCCAGAACAGCGTGCAGATCGGGCAGAACCGGCTGTTTGTCTGGATGCGCGAGCACGGATACCTCATCAGAGACCCCAAGCGCAGCGACTACAATATGCCCACGCAGCGCGCCGTGGAGCAGGGTCTGTTTGAGATCAAGGAGACCACCGTGGTGCACTCCGATGGGCACACCAGCATCAACAAGACACCCAAGGTGACCGGAAAGGGGCAAATCTACTTTGTGAACCTGTTTTTGAAGGGCAGAGCCCCGGCGGGCAGGCTGCGCGAGGGAGGGCAAACCACATGACAAAGACGGGCTTCCGCAAGGCGCTTGCAGAGACAGACCGTTGCCGGCCATTCTACTACACCGAGACGATCCGCAGCGGACACGAGTACAAGTACTGCTTTTTGAAAAGCAGAGAGGGCTACACCTTGCGCAACGAGACCACCGGCAATACCGTGTTTTGCGGCTATAACCGCAAGCTGGCAGAAGAAATCATGGTTTACTAAAACCTATTTATTTAAGCTGGCACACATCAAAGAAAAGAGGTTGAAGAAACATGATGAAGGTCGTACAGGGCACCTTCCGGCAGATTCCGTACTGGAAGCTGCGGGGCCGGTTCCACAGCTGCGGATACCGCGATCAGGAAGTCGCTAAGTATATCGGCATTGGCCGGGACACCATGAGCGGCAGGATGCAGGGGCACAATCCGTGGACAAGCGCAGAGATCACAGCAATGTGCGAACTGCTGGACATCCGACAGGATGAGATCGGGGAACTGTTTTTCCCCTCACTTGAGAAAGGAGAATCCGCATGAAGCTCAAATCTACTACTTACTACTGGTTGGCTGCCATTTTTGGCGGCGTTGGAATTGGCACAGCTATGGGCGCAGAGGGCACCGCTCAGACCACCGGATACATCTCCGGCGCACTGTTTGCTGTGTCGCTGGTGCTGATTCTGGCCGCTGTTCTTCTGGCTCGTCTTGGCTTTGCCGCAGAGGACAGGGAGAAAGCCGCAAAGCGGCGCAAGTACGGCAAGATCAACCGCACCCACGCCCGCAACCCGGAGTACCCGGAGAATCAGGAGCGTGGGGCATGATGACGGCCAAAGAGTACGTTGAGGGCAAAGTCAAATCCTACACGCGGCTTGCCGAACGCTGCAGGCGAGAAGCTGAAGCCTCAGATGACATTGTTGTCCGGGCTGGATACTCCGCACGGGCAAAAGTCTTGGAGATGTGCGCCGAAGAAATGGACAACGTGCGGGAGATGCTGCAAGAGGAATCCGAGGAGATCACGTATGCCTGACACTGTCCACCATGTCATGTGGTACACCGTGTACGATGCAAAAACTGGCAATCTGCTTGCATCCGGCACATCTGATATGTGCGCCCGGCGTCTTGGCTATAAAAGCGCAAACAGTTTTGCATCCTCGGTTTATCATTGCCGCAAGAAAAAGAGAAAACCGCACAAGTATTCCTTTTTTCAAGAAGTCATAAAGCGCGATGAGGTGGACAGTCTGCCGCCGATACGCCGCAAAAAAAGAAGAGCCTGCCCGTGCGCCAACACGGACAAGCCAAAAGGGTGATGAGCCTCGCCGCCCATCACCACAAAAATACCACAACGTGCGGCAAACCGCAAGGAGGTAAAACGTGAAAACCTTAATTTTTATCGTTCTGTGCGCAAACCTTGGGTACATCGCCCTTGGCTGGCGGCACAACAACAGGAGGTGAGCGAATGTGCACGGTACAGATTTATGATACAGAGCGCCGATTCGTGAATGAGATCCCGGTGCGAACCACGCTGGAGGGTGTGCAGTACGCGGACGACCTTGCAAAGGAAAGTCCGGCAAGGATTTATGTTGTACTGGACGAACACCGCAGCAAGGTTTACTCGAGGTGAATGTTTATGCATTGTGATGAGAAAAAACAGATCTGCCTGAACTATGCAAGCAACGTGCCGGAGTGGCAGCTTGGTCTCACGCTTGGAGCACTTGCAGACATTGGCGAGGCAGTTTCCACACTTGGCAAAGTGCAGAAAACGGTTGCCGGTGACCTTGCGTGGACAAAAAACAATCCTGACTGCGTCTACATGGGAACGCTCCCTACTGACCGTGCGCTTGCCTGCAAGAATGCCGCAGAGGCACTCGGCAAGGCAATGTACGCGCTGGAGGTAGTTCTTACGCAGTCCAGCCTGTTCCCTACCGCAAAAGACCTTGCCATTGCGGCAGATGCCGCATACAACGTACAGCACCTGACGCTGCAAAGCCGTTGCCGCGTGCACGGATGCCCGGAGGTGGCATACAAACATGGATAAAATGGAAATCTACAACAGCGCAAGAAAAGCCCCGCCGGAAGCCCTACGAAAAATCGCTGCCGGCCGCCTGAAGGGCAAAAGCGATGTCAACCCTATGTGGCGTATCAAGAAGCTGACGGAACTTTTTGGGGCTGCCGGGATTGGATGGAAGTTCGATCCACCGGTTTTTGAGGAGAAGCAGGGCGCAAACGGTGAGGTGGTAGTGCATTGCTTCACCTGCCTTTACATTCGGCAGGGCGAGGAAAAGCCGTGGAGCGCACCGATTCCCGGCGTTGGTGGATCGCTGCTGATCGCAAGAGAGCAGGGCGGTTTGCGCACAGACGATGACGCCTACAAAAAAGCCTACACAGACGCCCAGAGCGTGGCGTGCAAGGCACTTGGCGTGGGCGCAGATGTTTACTGGGAGGCAGACCCTACAAAGTACAGTGCGCGGTCAGAGAGCGTACCAGCAGCACCAAAGCGTGCCCCAGAAGTGCAGGCAGCGCTGGACAGCACGCCGATGACCTTAACGTGTGCTTGTTGTGGCAAACCGATACAAGATGCCATGTACAAAGGCAAGCTCGTCTCCAACACGCATATTGCAAAAACCACAAAAGAAAAGTATGGACGTTTGTTGTGTTGGGACTGTGCCCAGAAGCAACCAAAAGAAGAGAAAGGATTAGAACATGCTTAACGTTGTAGCAATCATGGGTCGCCTTGTGGCAGACCCGGAACTCCGCACCACCCAGCAGGGCACCAACGTGTGCACCTTCCGCATTGCCTGCGAGCGCAGCTATACCCCGAAGGGCCAGCAGCGTCAGGCTGATTTTGTGGATATCGTGGCATGGGGCAAGACCGCCGAATTTATCTGCAAGTTCTTCCAGAAGGGTAGCATGATCGCCATTGACGGCAGCATCCAGACCCGGCATTACCAGGGCAAGGACGGCAGCAACCGCACGGCGGTGGAAGTTGTGGCGAACAATATCAGCTTTGCAGGCGCTAAGGCGGCAGACAAGCCCGTTGCACGCGATTTTGAACAGCAGACGCAAAACTACACCCACGAAGCAAAAACCGCACAGAGCACCCCGCAGCCCGCCTACACGCAGGGCAGCATGGATGATTTTGCCGTGATCTCGGACACCGATGACCTGCCGTTCTGAAGGAGATGATGAAAACAATGAGCGTAAAAGGATATAAAGTTTTTAATTCTGACTGGACGTGTCGCGGCAAACAGTATTCTTGCCCGGGAATCTTTGAAGAATTTGTAAGTCCGTCTGTCTGCAATGTGGGTATGCACTTCTGCAAGAATGCTGCCGACTGTTTCCGTTACTATGATTTTGACCCGAACAACCACGTTGCTGAAGTGATCGCCCACGGTACGGTTAAAGAGGGCGAGGATAAGTGTGCAACGAACAAGCTGGAAATCGTGCGAGAAATCCCTTGGGCTGAAGTCCTTGAGGTTGTGAACACGGGAAAGGCTTGCACTGGACGTTGCAACAGCGGCAACTGCAACAGCGGCAACTGCAACAGCGGCGACTGGAACAGCGGCGACTGCAACAGCGGCAACAGGAACAGCGGCGACTGCAACAGCGGCGACTGGAACACTACATCCTTTTCCAATGGCTGTTTCAATACGGTATCACCCAAAATCTATATGTTTAACAAGCCTACTGACTGGACGTTTGAGCAGTGGTTTAACTGCCGTGCCCGGCGTTTGCTGAACGAAATTGACGATTGCCCGCTTGAGTACGTCTATCTGTCTGATATGACCGACGAAGAAAAGGCGGCGCACCCTGAAGCTAAAACGACTGGCGGTTATCTGAAAGGGCGCACCACAGCGGACAACGCCCGGAAATGGTGGGAGGGGCTTAGTGCCGATGATCGAAACGTTATACTCAGTTTGCCGAACTTCGACGCGGCGATTTTCAAGGAAATCACGGGGATTGACGTAAGCAACGGCTGATACACTTCAAGAGCTGCGCTATCTGGCTATACGGGCGTGCGGAAGTGGGCAACCGTTCCGGCAAGTTACCAGCAAGTTACCGGCAAGTTAAAATCAAAAAGCGTGAGGGGGTGAATTATGGCAGAGAAAAAACGCAGCAGTTTTATTCTGCTGCTGGAACACATCCATACGATGGAAGAACTGACCGATGAGGAATTTGGCCAATTTGTCCGCGCCTATGCAGCGTATGTGGAAACCGGAGCAGACCCGGAGTTTTCAGACCGTTCCATGCGGATGATGTGGAAAACCGTGAAAGCGTTCGACAAGATGAACACGCAGAAATACTCTAGCACATCGGAAGCACGCTCAGAAGCCGGAAAACGTGGAATGAAAAGTCGATGGGGCGCAAAATCAGAAGATAGCAAAGAGAAAAAGGTTATAACAAACGATAACAAAAATAGCAAATGTTATTTTGTTAATAACAAAAATAACTTATCTGTATCTGATTCTGTATCTGATTCTGTATCTGATTCTGTATCTGTTATACCACCTATCGGTGGTATAGAAAGAGACGTTCCCGCTGCCGTGGACATGGAACTGTCAAAAATCGTCCAGCATTATCAGCAAACCATCGGAGACTTCCCACGTTCTGCTCTGGATAAGCTACAAAAGTGGCGGCAGGAGTATAGCACAGAAATGATCCTGCTGGCCATCGACAAAGCCGCAGAAGCTGGGAAGAGGTCATGGAACTACATAAACGGCATTCTTTCCGGGTGGCAGCGGGATGGCATTCAAACGCCGGTGGACGTTTTGGCAAACGAACAAAGCCGACAAGCCAGACCGCGAGGCAAGCAACCAACCGAAACCGTAGACGACCAGCTTGCCCGGGTACTGGCAAAAATGGATCGAGAAAGAGGGTTTGAGACATGACACGGGAGGACGTGGCAAAGCTGATCCGAATGAATTTCACGCTGTATAAGCTTGGTGCAAAGCCTCTGACCGACGAGGAGATGGAAACCACCATTGACGTGTGGGCTTACCAGTTTGGCGATTATGACGGCGATACTGTCAAGAGGGCTTTTCTGGCTGCAAACCGGGTGTGCGTCTACCCTATCACGGTAGCTGACATCTTTAAGCAGCTTTCCCAGAGCCTTGACCCTTCTGCCGAGTGGGATGCTCTGGCCGCTGCCGCGCATAAAGCACAGACGTTTTTGAGCTGGCGCAAGTTCCCTATGGTCATTGGCATTGACGAAAAGGGCGGTCTGTTGCGCAGCGATGGGCAGAAAGAGCTGCAAGCCCTGTATGACCAACTCCCCCCGGCGGCAAAATCCTATGCCGGGAGCGTTGGAGGGCTTGCAGAGCTGGCTGAAATGCCAGACCTTACATACCGCCGTGCCGAATTTTTGAAGCAGGCGCAGGCCGATATCACTACCGCCCCGCGTGAAGCTGCAAGGCTGCGGGCGAGTGAGCCTCTAAGGAAGGAGATTGAAAAATGAGCGAATTTATCGACCGTGAAAAAGCCATCGCAAACATCAAAGCGGCATATTGCTGTGGTTGCGAAAATTACAACGGCGTAAGATGCCGCGCATGTCAGATTATGGACGCGATGGATGTGCTGGAAGATGAACCGGCAGTCGTCCCGGACGTCCAGCGCTGGCGCAAGACCGCAGAAGAGCCACCGACTGAAAAAGATTCTGCGCACGGAAATGTTCTCGTGAAGTACATGGATGCGACTTTTGCTCAATCAGCAACGTGGGACACCGTGGCCAGTGCGCCAGATCTTTTCACGCTTTGGATGCCGATGCCTAAGCCGCCGGAGGCACTCAGATGACGTGCAAGACCTGCAAAGACTGCCCCGCCCGGTATCCTGCCTGCCATGACTACTGTCCGCAGTTTGCCGCTTGGCGCAAAGAACACGCCAAAGAGACGGACTATAACCGGAAAATGACCGTGTCCGGCAGGGTCTACCGCTACGACTACGAGGACAAGCACCGGGAGCGGGGCAGAAAGCGCTATCTGGTCGCAAATGGAGGAGACAAATGAAAGTTTTAGTTGCCTGCGAGGAATCGCAGGAAGTTTGCAAAGCGTTTCGTGCCCGTGGCCATGAAGCCTACTCGTGCGACTTGATTGAACCGTCCGGCGGGCATCCAGAATGGCATATTCTCGGTGACGCTCTCAAGGCTCTGACGGGGGGGGGGCAAGTCGTGACAATGGACGGCGTAACGCATGACATTGGCAAGTGGGATTTGCTCATTGCACATCCGCCCTGCACATACCTGTCGAACGCTGGCGCACGGTTTCTTTACCCGAAAGGCGTTCTGAACGAACAGCGGTTGCGTAAAGGACTGATGGCAAAGGATTTCTTTCTGCAATTCTTATGGGCTGATATTCCGAAGATTGCGGTTGAAAATCCGATTCCATCATCTGTCTACTGCTTGCCAAAATACACGCAAACTATTCAGCCGTACCAGTTCGGGCATCCGTTCAAAAAGAAAACGTGCCTTTGGCTGAAAGGTCTGCCGGAGCTTGAACCAACCGATGAAATACCGCTTGAGCAATGCGAAAGCACAAAGGTTGCCGGGAATTGGTTCAATCATGGCGGTAAAGACCGACAAGCGAACAGAGCAAAAACATTTCCGGGCATTGCAAAAGCAATGGCCGAACAATGGGGGTAAGCAGATGAAACCGAAAACGAAATCCGAGCTGATGGCAGAATGGGAAAACCAGCCGGATCAGCTCAAGAAAGAACGGGAGGCCAAGGCCGTCCGCAAGGCAATGGACGATGCCCGCGCCGTGATTCAGGATGGACTGACCCGGTATGTCAAGAAAAAGACCAAAGCCCGCAGCATGGCAAAGGCTGAAGCTGACCCATTTGCTGAGCTGGAAGGCTGGGAAAGCATGGAGCAGATCCAGGATGCCTACGGCTACGGCGAGATCACCGCCGACAGACGGGACAAACTCACCGATTTGTGGGAAGCCCGGGAAGCTGCCAAGAACAGCCGCAAGGGCTCGGACAAGTACACCGACCTTGTGACGGAGATGCTGGAGACAGCCATCCGCCGGGTGGGCGGAGAGTACGCAGATATGCTGTTTGAGTATGACCGGCAGCGCCGGGAAGCTGAAAAGCAGTGCGAGCAGCTGGCAATGGAAAGGATGATGAAAAAATGACCGATAAACATTACATCGAATGCACTGGGATTCAGATTCCCGCCGTTAAGGTATTGGCATGAACGGAAAGAAAAAGAAGTTAAAAGTTCTGGAACTTTTCGCCGGAACACGCAGTATCGGAAAGGCCTTTGAAGAGAAGGGGCATGAGGTGTTTTCCGTTGAGTGGGACAAGGATTTTGAAAATATTGATCTTTACGCCGATATTTTGAGCGTCAGCGCAAATGATATTTTATCAAAATTCGGTCACCCAGATGTAATTTGGGCAAGTCCAGACTGTACTACGTTCAGCATCGCCGCTATTAGTCACCACAGGAAAAGAAACCCGGACACAGGGAATCTTGACCCAGTGAGTGATTATGCAAAGTTCTGTGATAAGGTCGATCAGCACGTTTTACAGCTTATAAAAGACCTTGACCCGATACTTTATTTTATTGAAAACCCACGGGGCGGAATGCGGAAAATGATTTGGATGAAATCTTTGCCGCGCTATACCGTTACATATTGTCAGTACGGCGATACACGAATGAAACCAACTGATATTTGGACAAATCATCCTAATCCGCAGTTTAAGCCTATATGTAAGAACGGTGATCCGTGCCATATTCCAGCCCCTAGAGGGAGCAAAACAGGAACACAGGGCTTGAAAAACAGTAGAGAGAGAAGTGTTATACCTAAACTGCTTTGCCAACATATTGTTGATATTTGCGAAACGGAGTGCTTAGAAAAATGAGCGATAAAAGGTTGATTGATGCAAACGCCCTGCGTCAGAAAATCGAAAAGTGGGCAGATTCGGCTGACAACTCTATTTCGTTTGCCGATTCTGTTGAGAGCTTTGCATATGATGAGGTGCTGGACGCAATCGACGCTGCACCAACTATCGACCCGGAAGCGCTGCAGCCGGTGGCACATTGGGTCTGCGAGGAAGACTATGATGGAGACCCTGTTGTTTGGACGTGTTCTCGTTGCAAAGATTCTTCCATCATGTATGATGGCACGCCGAAGGACAATGGGTTTAAGTTTTGCCCCTACTGTGGCGCAAAGATGGAGGAATAATCAAAATGAAATTGATGGGAGGCAATGGATTGAAAATAACCCTTTACGGTGACCCCCGCACAAAGAAAAACAGTGCACGCATCCTGCAAGGACGCGGAGGGCGGCGATTTGTAGCCCCAAGCGAGGCGTTTGAGGAATACCAGACCGGATGTCTATGGCAGCTACGCGCCCCGCCTGAGCCTATTTCTGCCCGCGTGAACGTGCGGTGCGTGTACTACATGGCTACCCGGCGCAAGGTTGACCTTGCAAACCTAATCGAGGCCACCTGCGACATACTGGTAAAGGCCGGTATGCTGGCAGACGACAACAGCCGCATCGTTGCCGCCCACGATGGCAGCCGGGTGGATTACGACAAGCAAAGCCCCAGAGTTGAGATCTGGATCGAGGAAATGGAGGAAGAACCTTGAAAGCACATATCACGACAAAATGCAAACCGTGTCCGTTCTGCGGATCAAGAGCGGATGAAATTGAAAACATCACCGGGCTGAGCATGATCGCCTGCTCCAACTACAACGGATGCGGCGCAATCGTCAGTTTTAACAACAAAAACTGCGATGAGCGCGGTGTTTCTCCGGTGGTGTATTTCAACCGGAGAGCAGAACAGGAGGATAAAAATGGATGAAACAATGATCGGCGTTTTCAAGTGCCGCTGCTGCGGAGCGGAAATCAAGGAAAAGACGAACGTTACAAGGTCTGTTGCTTGGGCAATCAGAGACATGATAGACGGACGTTGCGATGCTCAATCGACTACTGCTATTCCAAAATCGTCCATTCCAGAACGGTTTATCGTTCACTGGTGCGAAAAGACAAAATTTTGCGTCTGCGATCTTATCGGATGGGAAATAGAGGAGGGAGACAATGACCCGCACGTGGACACCTGAAAACGAACAGCCAAAGCCACGCACCGGCGTGGACTACCACACGGTCAAGGCGTGGTTCCAGCAGTGCCGGGATATGGCTGCGGCGGTTGAAGCCCAAAAACAGAAGATCCAGCGCATCCGGGAAGTTGCCGAAAAGACCACCCCAAGCCTGAACGGGATGCCCGGCGGCTGTGGTGCCGGTGACAAGGTCGGGCTTGCTGCAGCAGATATCACGGACGAGCAGCGCCGTCTGCAGCAGATGGAAACAGACCTTTGCCTGCTGCGCATTGAGGCCACCCGGCGGGCGTACTGTATCACGGCAAGCAAATCCAGCAAAAAACAGGCTGACTGCCTGTGCCTGTACTACGTCAAGAACAAAAAGCAGCGCGAGGTCTGCGAGGAGCTGGGGCTTTCGGAAGAAAACCAGGTCTCCATCTACATCAAGTGGGGCAGCATCTATCTGGCAGAGATTTGGGACAGCTTCGGCAATGCTGCACAAACCGCACAAAACCCGCCCTGATTTTTTGCAATGCACCTTCATACTGCAAATATCCAAATGACACAGGCATTGTGCTAAAATTGGTATAAGCGGAATCGCCGAAAGCGATAAGACGCTTGCCACGCAGTCTCCGAAACGAATCCCCCCCAAAATGCTTTCCTCCCAAGGCTTGACCGGCATTTTTCTTCCTCTCGTTTCGCGGGCTGCTTCTATGCCGTTATAGCTCAATTGGCAGAGCGCCGCCGAGTTAAGGCGGGACAACGTTGGTGACACATCTCGGACATCACTGCGCACTTAACCAATGCGCATATGCAGCCTTGATGGTGCCGGTTCGAATCCGGTTAACGGCTCCGACACGCTGCTCTCCCGAAGCAGCGACCACCTGACGCATGGGCTGACATCCCGATTGTGGCTGCGTGTAGAGTGGCAGGGTATCCTTACCTGTCCTCACAACCTCCGCACGCACCGGAGGCCACATAATCCGTACACCGGTTTCCATAAACCCCCGGCAGGATGTGCGTCAACAGAACCAGCATGGAAACGTGCTGGTTTTTCTTTTGTTATATGCCGCCTGAGCGCAGTTTGGAGCGCGGCGCGTGTGTGTAGACACGGCTGGTTCGATTCCAAGGGCGGCTTTTTATATTCCCGTAGTTCAAGTGATGGAACAGCGGTCTCCAAAACCGCAGGCTGCAGGTTTGAGCCCTGCCGGGAATGCCATTTGCGTACCCTGTGAGGGGGCTGCGCAGATAGCGGGGCATTCGGCCGCGAAAGTTCCGGATGCAGCGGCGCTCCACCGTTTACGTTGTCCGAGAAACTGAATGTATACCGGGAGCGCCCGGGCGGTTTTTATTTTGCAGGGAGGTGAGCGGATGGCACGAAAAAAGAAAGCGATGGATTTTTCTTCCCTCGACCTGAACCTTGATGCACTGGGCGACTGGGGCGGCGGTGCGAAAGGCAGAGCCAAAGACAGGCGCAAGCTATACGTTGCAAACCGCCGGAATATCCGGCTGTATAACAGGCGTACCGGAAAGGGCAAGCGCTACGCAAAGCCCGGTACACGTGATCTGGAGTTCTGAGAGGAGTAAGGCATGGCACGGCGTAAGATAGACCCGGAGGCGGGACGTGCCACGCAGTTTAAAGCAGGCGGTAAACAGGCACAAACCGCAAAAAAAGGCGGCATTGCAAGCGGCGTGGCAAAACGGAAGGCAAAGACCCTATCCTCCATTGCATCGCAGATCGCCGCAGCACCCATCACCAACAAGAAAAATCTCAAGCAGCTTGAGACGCTGGGCGTGGATACGGCAGAGGGCGTGACCAACAACGCACTGATCTCTGCCGGTGTTTACATGGCAGCCGCCAGCGGCGATATGAAAGCCGTAGAGAAGTGGGAGGAATGGACAGAAGCCAGCAGCGCCGCCGGGGAAAGCAGCTTTGAGTTGCCCGCCCGGTGCATTGGCAAAGCGTTTGTTGACCTGAACCGCCACATAGAGCCCAACCGCTCCTACATATTCAAGGGCGGACGTGGTTCTACAAAATCCTCCTACATCAGCCTAAAAATCATCGAGATTTTGCGTTGCAATCCAGAGATGCACGCTTGTGTCTGCCGCAAAGTCGGCGGCACCATGCGTGACAGCGTATATGCACAGATCAAATGGGCAATACACGAACTGCGGCAAGACAACCGATACAACTGCAAGGTATCGCCTATGGAGATCACAGACAACGTGACCGGGCAGATCATCTACTTCCGAGGACTGGACGACGAGACCAAAATCAAGTCCATCAAGCCGCCTTTTGGTGCAATCGGCATTCTATGGGTAGAGGAAGCAGATCAGATGGACGGCGCAGAACAACTGCGCAGCGTCCGGCAGTCCGCACTGCGCGGAGGAGATGCCTACGAGTTCATGAGTTACAACCCCCCGGCGGCTGCCCGCAACTGGATGAACCGCTTTGTGCTGGAACAACACGAAGACACCGTTGTTCACAATTCCTGCTATCTGGATGTGCCGGAAGAGTGGCTTGGAGCGTTTTTCTTACAGGGAGCAGAAGCCCTGAAGGAAAACAACCTGATCGCCTATAAGCACGAATACTTGGGCGAGGTGACCGGCTGCGGCAAGGAAGTTTTTACCAACATCCGGGCAGAAAAGATAGACCCCGCAAGGTTTGAGCGCAAGTATCACGGCATTGACTGGGGCTGGTATCCTGACCCCTTTGCCTATAACTGCATGAGTTACGACGCAGCCCGCAAGACCCTGTATATCTATGACGAGATCACCGTGCGGCGCACACGCAACGAGGATACGTTCAAGATGCTGCAAGACCGGCACGTTATGGAGCACCCGGAGAGCGAGCGACTGACCGCAGACAGCGCGGAAAACAAAAGCTGCACCGACTTTACCGCATGGGGCATCAAGTGCCTGCCCGCTATAAAAGGCCCCAACAGCGTGGGGCAAGGCGTGAAGTGGCTGCAAAGCCTGACCGCCATCGTGATAGACCCGGTGCGATGCCCGGACACCCTTAAAGAGTTTACCGAGTACGAGTATGACGCGGACAAGAACGGCGATCCACTGCCAGGCTACCCCGACCACGATAACCACCACATAGACGCTACACGATACGCCATGGAACTTGTGTGGCACAAGCCCGGAAAATAAGGAGCAAAGCAAGTGAGAACATACCAAGACCTTGAAGCGGTGCAGAACGACCCCGCAGCCAAAACCGCTTTTGTGCAAAGCTTTATTGCCGAGCACGTCACAAGCGCCCCAGTGCGTACCGCTGAAAAGGCTGATAAGTACGATAAGCAGCTGAACACCGGCGTAGACGATTTTCTGGACGCGCTTGCTGATATCGATTACAAGCTGAACGGCATCACCAAGAGAGCCCGCCCGGAGACCGTAAAAAGCAACTCCTTCCACAGGCTCAACGTGCAGCGCGTGGCGTACAGCCTTGCAAACGGCATCACTCTGCCGGGCGAGGACAACGCAAAGGCAAATCTGGGCGAAAGTTTTGACGAGCGGCTTTACCGACTGGGCTACCTTGCCTGCATCCACGGGGAAAGCTTTGGCTTTTGGAACAACGACCATCTGGACGTGTTCAAGTTGACCGAGTTTGGGCCCCTGTATGACGAGCAGGACGGCACCATGCGTGCGGGTATCCGGTTCTGGCGATTGCAGCCGGACAAGCCCATGCACGCAGTTTTGTACGAGGAGAGCGGCTACACCCTCTACACCGAGGACAGCAAGGGCGAGCGCCTGTTGCATCAGTACGGAGAGCAGCAGCCTTACAAGACCACCACGACCACAACCCCCGCCGGGGACGAGATCGTAGAGGGCGAGGGCTACGGAACGCTGCCCATTGTGCCGTTGTGGGGCAGCAGCGCCAAGCAAAGCACGCTGGTCAATCTCAAGGGTTATATTGACAACATTGACCTGATCGTCAACGGCTTTTGCGACGATCTGCGCGAATGTGCTCAGGTGTACTGGCTGATTTCCAACTACGGCGGCATGAATGATGCTGACCTGCGCAAGTTCATGCAGCGGCTGCGCTTCAACCACGCCGCCAACGTGGACAACGCCGGAGACAACGGCGGCAGTGTGCAGCCCTACACGCAGGAGATCCCCACACAGGCGCGGGAGACCCTGTTGCAACGACTGCACAGTTCCCTGTATGAGGATTTCGGCGGTCTGGACGTGCATTGCGTGAGCGCAGACAGCACCAACGACCATCTGGAAGCGGCCTATCAGCCGCTGGACGAGAACGCCCGGGACTTTGAGCAGCAAATCACCAAGTTTGTGCGTCAGGTGCTCAAGATCGCCGGTCTGCCGGATGCAAAGCCGCAGTACACCCATGTGCGCATCTCCAACACCAAGGAGCAGGTGGACATGGCGATTGCGGAAGCGACCATCATCGGCAACGAGATGGCAATAGAACTGCTGCCCAACCTGACGCAGGAGCAGAAAGAGCAGGCAAAGGCTGCGCTGATGGCAGAGAGCGCAACGCGGGAGACCACAGACGAGGAATAGGAGGACAACGACAATGTCTGAAAACATCATCGGCAAGTTTGTCATTGAACTGGACGAAAACGACCGGAAGCTTTTGGAACGGTTTGCAAATGCAGTTGAACTGATGCAGCCGACAACGATAGATTGAAATCCGCCAAAAGTCCGGGCGGTCTGAATTGACGAGCTCGGAAACATCAAATGGGAGCCAGCAGGGAAAAAACGATGACCGACCTTGACCGTATCTCCACCCGGCAGCTGAACAGGCTGCGCCGCCGCATTTTGCGGGTCTACGGCACCGCCCGCCGGGAAATGACCGAGCAGCTGACTGAGTTTCTGGAGCATTACCAGAAGTTGGACGCCTACAAGCGGGCGCAGCTGGAAGCCGGGAAGATCACCGAGAGCGACTATCGCACATGGCTGCGGAATCAGGTGTTTCAGTCCGAGATGATGCACCAGAAGCTGGACAACATCACCCAGACGTGCACCACAGCCCAGCAGACGGCATACAAGCTGGCGCGAGATGAACAGTACGATATCTTTGCCCTTGGCGCAAACTGGGCGTTCTACGAGCTGGAACAGGCCGCAGGCGTGACGTTCAATCTGACCTTGTACAACACCGAAGCGGTCAAGCGGCTGCTGCTGGAAAACCCCAAGTTGGTGCCAAACAAGCGCATCAAGAGCGAGAGCAACAAGACCTACGACGCCCGGGTGTTCAACCGGTACGTCATGCAGGGCATCGTGCAGGGCAAGAGCGTCCACGACATCGCCGTGCAGGCTGTGAAAGGCATGGCAGACACAGAGGTGCACTGGGCGATGAACAACGCCATCACAGCCCTTACAGGCGCGCAGAACGCCGGGACGATGCAGCAGCTGCGCAACGCTCAAGCCATTGGCATTGAGGTGCAGAAACGCTGGAACAGTACGTTGGACTACCGCACCCGCGAGATGCACCGGCTGCTGGATCAGGAGACCGCCGCCCTTGACGAGCCTTTTAAGGTGCAAGGATACGAGATACAGTACCCCGGAGACCCCAACGCAGCGCCGGAAATGGTTTATCACTGCCGGTGTAAGGTGACCGGGACGCTTGTAAAGTACCCACGGCAGAACGCCCAGCGGCGGGAAAACATCATCACGCTTGAGGACACCGGCATGGTAAACGCAAAGGGCAAGCCGATTAAGGTGCGCACAAAGAAAGCCGTGTCGGAAATGACCTATACCGAGTGGTACAAGGCAAAAGGCGGCACGGAAAAAGAGCAAATGTGGTGGGCAGAAGAGAGAAAACGGAGAAAGGAGAGTACCAAGAATGAGTAAACGCGGCTCTGGTAGTTCTACAAGGGCAAGTAGTGGCTTTGTAGACCATTCCAGATATGCAAAACAGCACAACGATATTGTTTCTTTTGTAAAAAAACAAGTCGGTGTTGATTTGAACAAATACCGGGACGGTGATGGTTCTTCTCCGTCAACAAGCTCTTTTTGGGAAAAAGACGGCGCAAAAGTCGCATTTGACCTGAAAGGAATGTCATTAAGTGACCGCACAAAATTGATGCAGCTTGCCCAAAAGCCTTTCGGAGTTGTCGTTGAACCAGCTGGCGGGTGGGTTGGATTTGTTTCCAGAAAGAAGAAAAAGTAAGGCTTGGAGGGATAAAACGTGGTTCTGCCGATGGAAAACACCGAGAAAATGATTTTTTCGGGCGTGGGCAAGTATGGCATCCCTGAAATCAAGCCAGAAACGGACATCCGCATTGACAAGCTAGAATGGATCCCGGTCAATTATGCGCTGACAGCCAAAGACAAGGCCACAAAAGGCGTGCATTTTTACAAGGACGATTACCAGTTTGAACGGTTCTGGAACAACCCAGACAAATACATTCCCCTTTTGCAGCAGTTCGGCGCGGTATGTTCGCCGGATTTTTCTTTGTACAGTGATATGCCGCTTGCGGTGCAGCTTTTCATGCACTACAAAAAGCACTGGCTTGCCGCATACTGGCAGGCGCACGGCATTCACGTTATCCCAACGCTTTGCTGGTGCGGAGAGCAAAGCTATGACTGGTGCTTTGACGGCGAGCCCAGAAACGCCATCGTGAGCATTTCGAGCCACGGCACACAATCTGACCCATACGAAGCAGAATGCTTTGCCAAGCACTGCCGTAAGGCGCTGGAAGTGCTGCAACCGAGCGGCATCTTGTGGTATGGCAAATGCCCTGATGAATTTGACTGGAACGTTACCAAAATAAAACCATTCCAATACGAAAGGAGACATTACCGTGAGTAAACGAGGTTCGGGCAGCTCTGCGAGAGTGGGCGGTGGGCTCAAACGCGAGGGCGTTACAGCTACATATTCAGACGGTACGACAGCGACAATCATGAAAGTAAAAGGTGCTGATGGAAAGAATATGTATTTTTCCAAAGACAAGTTTGGAAACTACAAAGAAATTGAATCCATGCACGGCGCAAATATGTCTGTTTCTCAGATTGCAGACAACGCTAAGAAAAACGGCGGAAAAGTAACCATTCTCAAAGAATCTGATTTCAAAAAAGAGGATGCAGCAAACAAGGCTTACCAAGACTATATCAACAAACACCAGATTGATTATTCTCTTGGCTATGGACTTGGCCCTGGATTCAGCATTGATAAAGCGGCGAGAAAAAGAGCGAGAATGAGCAGGCTTGCAAATCGGAGACGAAAATAACCATGAACTTTAACTACGACATCAAAGTCACCGACAACACCCCGCAGCTGAACGAAGCGCTGGAAGCGTGGGTGGAAAGGGTGCTGACCATCTGGGGCATGAAGGTGCAGGACTACGCGCAGCTTCTTGTTCCCACCGGAACGGCAGACAGCACCGGCATAGAGGGCTATGTGGGCGGTGCGCTAAAAGCATCCCTCACCTACGTTGTATCTGCGGCGCAAAAGACCGTAACCATCGGCTCAAACCTGTTTTACAGCGTGTATGTGGAGCTTGGCACCGGTATTTTTGCCGAAAAGGGCAACGGACGCAAAACGCCGTGGGTCTGGCAGGACTTCAATGGCAAATGGCATTTTACCCGTGGCATGGCTCCCCGCCCCTTCCTGCGCCCGGCGGTGGAAAATCATATCAAAGAACTGCAAGAGATTGCAGTAGAGGAAGGAAACAAGGAGGCATAAAAACATGACAGAACTTGAAACTTTGAGTGCACGGCTTGAAGCTGCTGCTAAAAGGCAGATGGAAGCTGATGAAGCATATCACAAAGCCGCCGAAGAGGTGGAAAGCATAAAGGCAGAAATGGTGAGAGTAAAAAACAAGCGAGAAAAAGAACTTCAAACAATTTGCTTGGGGTATCTTCTCTACCTCTAAAATTTAATACCTAGCGGTTGGCGCACAGCGTCAGCCGATTTTTTATGCCGTTTTCGCACAACTGGCAGTGCTCCCGGCTCATAACCGGGTAGTTGCAGGTTCGATTCCTGCAAGCGGCACCACACCGGCAGCACGTCCGGCAAAATAACCTGATTGCCAAGCATGGCAGCCCAAGCAAGGGCAGAAAGGACTAACACACATGGCACTCAAAAGAGCAGATATCCGCAAGATTCTGGAAAACGCCGAAACCTCCAACGATGACAAGGCAAAAGCCATTCTGGACGCCTTGCACGAGGAGACCGACGCCCTCCGGGACGAACTGGATACCGAGAAAAACGCCCGCGTTGCAGCGGAAAAGGAACGGGACGCAGCCAACAGCGGTAAGCAGACCGCAGAACAGGCGCTGAACGACTACAAGACCCAGCAGACCGCAAAGGAATCCAGAGCCGTAAAGGAATCCAAGTTCCGGGAGCAGCTCAAAGCCGCAGGCGTGCTGGAAAAGTACTTTGACCGCATCGTGCGCTTGTCTGGCGAGGACATCGACAAGATGGAACTGGACAGCAAGGGCAACGTGAAGAACGTGGACAAGCTGGCTGAGAGCCTGAAAACCGATTGGAGCGATTATGTGGGCAGCACCACCACCAAGGGCGCACAGGTGGACAACCCGCCCGCAAACACCGGTTCCAAAATGACCAAAGAACAAATCATCAACATCAAAGACGCAACCGAGCGTCAGGCAGCCATCGCGGCAAATCCTGAAGCGTTCGGACTTGCAGCAAAGGAGTAACACATGGCAGCACCCGAAAATCTGACTACCGCATCTCAGATCACCACCACTATCCGCGAAATCGACTTCGTGACCCAGTTCCAGAAGAATTGGGACGCGCTGCGCACCATTCTGGGCATCTCGCGCCCCATCCGCAAGGCACCCGGCACTAGGCTGGTATCCTACAAAGCCACCGTTGACGGCGGCCTGCAGGGCGGCACCGCTGTGGGCGAGGGCGAGGACATCCCCCTGACCAAGACCAAGGTCGAGCCTGTGACCTATGCCGACATCGAACTTGGCAAGTGGGCTAAGGCCGTTTCCATCGAAGCCGTCACCAAGTACGGCGCAGAAGTGGCCGTGGATCGCACCAATATCGCTTTCCGTAACGAGCTTCAGAAGAAGGTTCTGACCGACTTCTACACCTTCCTCAAGACCGGCAAGCTGGTCGGCACGCAGAAGACCTGGCAGCGTGCGCTGGCTATCGCAAAGGGCGCAGTCCTGAAGCGCTTTGCAAACGACAATCTGGACGTGACCGAGGTCGTGGGCTTTGCCAACATCATGGACTTCTACGACTATCTGGGCGACAAGGAAATCACCGTTCAGACCGAGTTTGGTCTGAACTATGTGAAGAACTTCCTCGGCTACAGCACCCTGTTCCTTCTGCCTGACGCTTTCATCGAGCAGAAGAAGGTGATTGCCGTCCCTGTGGAAAACATCGACCTGTACTACGTTGACCCCGCAGACCGCGACTACGCCACCATGGGCGCAAACTACACCGTTTCCGGTGAGACCAATCTGCTTGGCTACCACACCGAGTACAACTACAAGAACGCCACCACCACCAACTACGCCATCATGGGCATGAAGCTGTGGGCAGAGTATCTGGACGGTATCGCGGTCGTGACTGTCGGCGCGTCCAACACCGAGCCTGCCGTTGCGGCGTCTGAACTCGGCGGCTGATACGAAATAAGGAGGTGACCCCGCATGACTGTGCCAGAGCTGTGCGTTTACACGCACAATTTTTTTGACCGGTATGATGACCCCACCGCCGGGGAATTTACCTTTACGGCAGATACTGTCCCCGCTGGAGTGTCCGCCGGGCAGTATTTCCTTGTGTGCGGGTCTATCTTTAACGACGGCGTGCACAAGGCGGGAGACGGAGACCTTACCCCGGAAACCTTCACCGGCACGGTGCAGCCTATGCGCGTCCCTCCTGATTTTGTGGCGCTTGCCCAGAAGATCACCGACTACGATGCAGCCACCCCCGGCGGTGGGCGCTATGTTTCCCAGTCCTTCAACGGCTGGAGCGGCACCATGGCCACCGGCACGGACGGCTTGCCCGCAGACGGCTGCACCCACTACCGCCGGGAAATCAACCAATGGAGGAAACTGTAATGCCTGTAAACGATTTCACTAAATTCACCGTGATGGAGAATTTCACAAAGAAGTTCTGCTTTATGGTCAAAAAGCTGGTATCGGACGGCCTGTTTGGCTCTACTACCACATGGGAGGACGGCATGGAGTTCCTTGCCATCGAACGCCATGACCAGACCATTGAAGCACAGCAGGCAGAGCAGCAGGGCACGGCATCCACCTACTCCCTCTATGTGGATAAGGACATCAAGCTGTCCCCCTTCGACCGCATCAAGCGGCTGGACGATGGGCAGACCTACGAGGTTACCACCGCGAGCAGCGACAAGATTTCCCCCGCCGAAAGCCAGATGAATCTTGCCGTTGTGCAGTGCAAAAAGGTGGTGCTTTCCTGATGGGCGCAGAAGAAGCCATTACCACGGCGCTGAACAGCTTTTTTACGATGTTCGATGTTCCTGTATACCCAGAGGATTCCGTGCCGCCGGGCTCTTCCCTACCCTATATCACGGTGCTGCCGGTCATCCCCAAAGGTTTTGACGAGAGCAGCACCTTCCATGCGCGGCTGTGGTATCCGGTAGACGGCGGCAAGCTGCCCATCATCCGCAAAACAGACGAGATGCGCGCTGCCCTTGGCGATGGGCTTACCATCGAGTGCGAGGGCGGCGCAATTCTTTTATGCGCAGGCAATCCGTGGGCGCAGTCTATGGACAATCCCCCGGAAAAATACCTGTGCACATACCTTACTTTTGACGTCACATCCTTTGTGGTGTGAGAAAGGATAACGCATGAACAAAATGTATCACGCCATTTCGGCAGATGCTTTCAAAAAGCTGCAGTTTCAGGCCGGCGCACTGCTCAAGAAGTTCGACCCGGCGGGCACTACCCCCATTGCAGCGGAGGATATGATCTGCCTGACTTCCGGCGGCATCACCGTCAGCTGCAAGCCTAACACTGTGGATCTGGGCGATGGTCTGGACGAGGTGCCCGAAAACACTTGGCAGCTGAAGCACATCACCCGCTGGGATTGTGGCCTGTCTACCACCTGCATGACCGTGAGTGCCGACACCATCAAGCTGGAACTGGGCGCTGCAGACGTGGAAACCAACAAGATCACCGTGCGTGAGGATTACAAGGACACGGATTTTCAGGACATCTGGTGGCACGGCAATCTGATCGGCGGCGGCTATGCTGCTGTCAAGCTGATGAAGGCCGTGAGCGATGGCGGCCTTGAGCTGAAAACCACCAAGGACGGCAAGGGCAACCTCAACCTGAGCCTGAAGGGCCACTACGACATGACCGACACCAGCAAGGTGCCTATGGAGTTCTACGTCAAGGAGGCAGAGTAATGATCCTTACCATCAATCTTGACCCCGTGGAAGCCCTGCCCAAGCTGTATGACGCGGTGGACGGCATCACCCGCATGATCATGGACGCAAAGGACAACGTGGATAACCCGGAGACCAAAGCCGCCCGGGAGACCATTGTTGCCAACGCCATGAAGCTGCTGGGTGCAGAGCCTTCCGAAACCGCAGAGGGCAAGAAAAAGCTGACCCCGCGCGAGTTTGCGCTGGCTGCGCTGGACTTTATCAAGCCCCTGATGAAGCTTGACCCGCAGCGCACCATGAACGCCCTACACCAGCTGTACACGCTGGAAAAGGGCGAGAAGGACACCCTGCCCAAGGCGTTCACCGCGCTTACCAAGTCCGTGATGCAGGAGGACATGCAGGATTTTTTGTCATCGCTGGCCGACTTGAACGGCCTGAGTTTTGGCACTACCTCTGCCGAGCCGACCTCCAGCATCTCCGCGCCTACGGAATAAAGTATTTCGTCTGGTTCGTCATCAGCGAGATGCGCGAACGCCACCGCACAAAGGCATACCAGCTTTATACGGCTGATATGCTTTTTCTTTGTGCTGTATCGCTGGGGCAGCAGGTGGAGCAGTCCTTCAGCGAGATCATGGCAGAGTACGACAAGCCGCTATCCCAGCGCCGCCACGAGACCACGCTGGAAGAAGCGCAGGCGTGCTGGGAAAAGACGCTTGCAGACAGTAAAAAAGCCGCAGAGCAGAACGGAGGTGGTGAGACCTGACTATTTTTAATTTGATGGCCACTTTGGGGCTTGATACCTCCGAGTATGAGCAGGGCATCGAGCAGGCCAGAAAAGAGACGCAAAGCGCCGCAAACTCGCTGAACCGCAGCGCAAACACCGCCGGGAGCGGCGTTTCAGGCATGGCAAGCCAGTTTGCAGCAGCCAGCGCAAAAGCGACTGTCCTTGCAAATATGCTTACCTCGCTTGGGACAAAGGCGGTAGGCCTTGCAAAAGGCTTTGTGGAGATGGGCATTTCTTATAACGCCCAGATAGAAAAGTACACCACCGGCTTTACCAATATGCTGGGCAGCGCACAGGCCGCGCAGGAAGCCATGCAGGCCATTCAGGAGGACGCAGCCCGCACCCCGTTTGACGTGGCGTCTCTGACGCAGGCAAATCAGCTGCTTATCAGCGCGGGAGAAAACGCTGCGTATTCCCGCAAGGTCATCAATGCACTGGGCGATGCAGTTTCCGCAACCGGCGGCGGCAACGCCGAACTATCCCGCATGGCTGCAAACCTGCAGCAGATTGCAAACGTGGGCAAGGCTGCAACGATAGACATCAAGCAGTTTGCCTATGCGGGCATCAATATTTATCAGGTCTTGGCAGATTACACCGGCAAATCGGTGCAGGAAGTCCAGAAGATGACCATCAGCTACGACCTTCTTTCGCAGGCTCTTATAGCCGCCAGCGAGGAGGGCGGGCGTTACTATAACGCCATGGACACCCAGAGCCAGACCATGAACGGGCGTATATCCACCCTGAAGGATAACGTCAGCCAGCTGGCCGGACTTTTGACTGGAAATCTAACAAACGCTCTTGGTGGCGTTATTTCCAAACTGAACGAAATGGTTATAGCCGCTCAAGACGCATACAAACTTGACGGATGGAGCGGCCTTATCGGGGAAATAACAGGTCTTACCAGCGTTATAAACAAGGCCAAATCCGCTGCTGTTGGCCTGAAAGCTGTTTTTGATGCTTTGAAAAGCGGAGAAATTGGCATTTTCCATGGTGATTGGGATGCTGTTTATAAAAAGGCATTCAATTCAGACCAAGAAAGCAAAAAAATCCAAAAAGAAAGCAGAAAAAACTGGGACACTAACCATAGTGGCATGGTCTGGGACGAAAATGACGGATGGGTGCCCGCTAAAAAAAGCGGAACATCTGGCAGTTCCATCGTAACAAGCCCTTCTGGTTCCTCCGGCAAGAGCACCGGAACAAAATCCAAGACCGAAACCGTCATATCTTCCGTGACGCACACCGCAACCACCACCGCACAGAACGCGCTTGGCGCGGTGACTACAAGCGTTGAGACCCTGCAGGAGAAGGTCAAGGACGCAGCGGGCAACATCAAAGACCGCGTGACCGAGACCACTACCGAGACCGGCAAAGAGATGGTCAACGGCGTTGCTACCACCTATACGCTTGTGACCAAGAAAGTTACGGACACAAACGGCAAGATAAGCACCACGACCAAAAAGGTCTACGCCGATATGTCCAAGACCCTGCTTGGCACCCTGACCACCATTGCGGAAAAGACCTTCAACGGCATCACCACCACCACGCAGCAGGCCGTGGAGACCTACGCGGACGGAAGCCAGCACATCAAGACAACTGCCACCGAGACCGGCGAGCGCATCGTGGACGGCGTGCGGCAGACCTACACCAAGATCATCAGCTACGTTGACGGCGTGCAGGACAAGGTGACAGAGACCGCGCAGAACATCGACAAGAGCATCAAGGCGACCCAAAAGCGCATTGAGGAGAATCTGAGCAAGGCACAGCAGCAGTTCAACAGCGGGATCTTCAAACTGGGTAAAAACCTGTACACCGACCTCAAAAATCAGGACTGGGCGGCGCTTGGTCTGGATATCGTCAACATGATGTGGGGCGAGGTGTCACAGGAGCAGCGCGAAGTCCTGTCCGACTGGGCAAACAAGGCGCTGGAAGCCATCAACGAGGCGTATTCCGGCGGCGGTCTGAGCGAGGCGTTCAACGCTTTTAAGCAGATCATGTCCAACGGCATCAAAGCAGATGCAAACGGCGTCACAACGGACGTTAAGGGCTTGAGCAAAGTGTTTCAGGATCTGGGCATCAATGTTTCCGACGTTGGCAGCAAGATCATGGGCGTGCTGAACACCATTGGCTCCGGCATGGGCAGCTTTGCCCTCAACGCGGGCACGGATATTGCAAACCTTGCCGGGAGCATGGGCAGTCTGGGCACAATCGCAGAGGGCGTAGGCGGGCTGATTGCAAAGGTGGGCAGCCTGATTATCTCGAACCCGGAAGTTGCCGCGATCATCGCCATTGTGGCGGGCGTGGCGGCGCTGGGCGTTGCGATTTTTGCGAAGTTCGGCAAGGGCAAGAGCAGCGGCACTACCAGCACGCAAAAAGCACCATCCTACAAGGACATTCAGGACGCCTACTGGTACGGTAACGAGCGTGCCTTTGCGGGCTACGATTACCGCACCGATCCCTACGTCATGAACCCGGACAACAATGCCATGCTGGCATATCAGTCCAAAATGCAGGCGCAGATGGAGCGGCTCTACGGTGTGGTTGAGAAATATCTGCCGGAAGCCGGAAACAGCGTGATCGCGCTTGACGGCGAGCAGGTAGGACGCATTATCACCCCAAGCGTAAACAGAAGCCTGGGAGACCTTACAGTGCTGAGCGAACGAGGAAACTGATATGTACGAGATCTACGCATACCCCTACGGCAACCCGGATGCAAAGCTGCTGCTTTATCGTCCCAACGACCCGCAGGCGCTGGTGCTGTCCCCCAAGCTGACCCGCGAGGTCAGCAAGGGCGGCAGCCTTGTTTTTACCATGACGCGGGATCATGCACAGTACGATATGCTGCAAAAGCTGAGCACGGTAGTGCAGGTGCGGCGGGATGGCAAAGAAATCTGGCGTGGACGGGTACTGAAGCATGAAGCCGATTTTTACAACCGGCGGGTGGTGTACTGCGAGGGTGCGCTGAGCTATTTCAACGATAGCAGTATCACCCCCTTTAACTACAAGGGCACGCTGCGCCAGTTTTTGCAGCACCTGATCGACGCACACAACGATCAGGTGAAAAGCAAGATGAAATGCTTCCAGCTTGGCACCGTGACGGCGGCGCTGGGCAACCTTGTGGTGCAGTTCGGCGATGCCGACCAATACGGCGTTGGCGAGGACTACGGCAAAGTGTGGGACATTCTGGACAAGCTGGTGCTCAAGGTGTTCGGCGGTTACTTCTACTGCGGCTTTGACGCGGCTACCGGCTACAACGTGCTGAACTATTGCGATCAGGCAGTGGAAGCCAAGCGGCAGACCGCCCAGAAAATCGAGTACGGACGCAATCTGCTCAACCTGAGCGAAACCACAGACGCCACCGACCTTTATACCCGCATCTATCCTATCGGCAACAAGCACACAGTGGACACCTCCAAGTGGTACTACAAGCTCATGTGGTGGCGGGACCCCTCCAAGGATAAGCACGAAGAGCGTTGGGGCATCATGGAAGCAGATGCCGCTACCGTTGCGCAGTATCTGCCTGCATCGGGCTACTCTTACAACTTGGAAGAGGGCTGGATCCAGAACGACACCGCGGTGCAGAAGTTTGGCATCATTACCCGCATCGTGGAACTTGACACCGACAGCGCAAACGACACCTTTGCAGCCGGTGTGCAGGCATTGCAGCAGAACTACGCTATGAAGACCAGCTACGTCATCCGGGCGGTGGATCTCGTAGACGCAGGCTACGATACAGACCGGCTGGATTTTTCCATGTACTCCCATATTATCAGCAAGCCGCACAGTGTGGATGCCGTCATGCTCTGTACCAAGCTGGTGGAACCGCTGGAAAAGCCTGCGCAGAAAGAGTTCACATTTGGCATGACCCGCCGCACCCTGACAGACCGTCAGGTGGCCAATATGGGCACGACAAATCTGCTGGTGGAAAGCGCTTACACCTCCGAAAAATACCATCAGGATATGCTGAAACGGCTGTTTGCCGCCTCCGAACAGGCAAAAAAGGATTCCGATGAAGCCGCCAAGACCGCCACAAACTTTTTGGAGTACACCCCGCAAAACGGCCTCATTGTCCGGCACGATTCTCTGCCCGGCAAGCAAGTGCAGATCCTGAACGATGGCATCCGGGTCATGGATGGCAGCAGCATGGTCAATATCCAGGCCAACGCCATCTCCATCACGGACGGCATGGGCAGCTGTTCCATCAATAGCGGTTCAATTATTTTCAACGGCATTCGCAACAGTAAAATTTTTGAATGGCCTTATCAAAAGGATTCTCATGGCAACCGAATAGGAGAATTTACTGCACAAACAACAAAAATCGACCTTTCTTCCTACTCGTCTGTAATGCTGGTCTATGACACGCATAAAGGCGGAACATGGTTTGCAAGTGGAGGCAGTGCTGGTAGACTTACGGTCGTTCTTCCTGTTAATGGGCAAACGTACTCTTATGCTTATCCGTGGAATACCGTCCATTGGAGAACCGTCAAAGTGAGCGACACGGGAATAACGTTTGGTAGCGGAAACGAAAGAACATCCGACTATAAAAATAACGTTATAACTGGCGTGATACATTTGGAAGTTCCTATTACTGATGGTGTTACGAAAAACGATGAGGTTTGCCGCCCGTTGGAACTATACGGTTTTATGTGAGGAGAACTATGAAACACTTTAAATTCAAGTGTAAGGTCTGCTCTGATGGGCGGCTGTATGCAGGCGGCTGGTGCCACGAAAGCGTCATTCCGAACCCGCTGCCGCCCGACGAGATCCTTCTGGACGATCTGTCCGGTATCACGCATGGGTTCTACACAGATTATCTCTGGGACGGCGAAAATCTGATTTATCATCCGCCTGAACCATCTGCTGAGCCTGCCCCGGCAGTACAGACTTCCGATGACGGAACCGAGGTGACCTACACATGAGAGACTATGCCGCACTGGAAGCGCTCGCCGCCCAAAACCCCCGCATGAACGATATGCGCATCACAACGCCAAAGGGCACACTCTCCATGCGTTCGGACTTTGGGCTGTGGCTCAAGCGCGGCTCTCCGCAGATCGGCAAGCCCGAAACCGATTCTATGCTTGTTGAGGTGCCCGGCGCAGATTTTCTGCTGGATCTGACCCGCTCGGTGGATGGCAGCGTACACTACAAAAAGCGGAATATCTCGATGGATTTTGTCTGCGACCGGCCTAAAACACAATGGGCATATATCCGGTCTAGACTGGAAGCGTTGCTGCAGGGGCAGTGGCTGCACTTCTATTTTGTCCGGGACGGCGAGGTCTGGGCTGGGCAGCTGGACGTAGAGATGACCCCCGGCGAGTACAAGACTTCCGTGAAAATCACAGCAACCTGTGACCCATGGCCAAAGGAGCGCTACTTTGTTTTGGGCGTTTCCAAGCTTGGCACAGACAAGATTGCATAAGGAGGCAGTATGGGCTATCAAAAACAGAATTTTGTAGACTGTCAGGTTCTGAACAGCGCGCAGCTGAACCACATCGAGGACGGCATTGTGGATTTGGAGAGCAATTCAAACACTACGCTTGCTGGCAAAGCAGATAAATCAGAAGTGCAAGCGAACGCGAAAAGCATTTCCGATGAAACCACCCGCGCCAAGGGCGAGGAGCAGCGCTTGGACACCGCCATCACCGCCGAGACCACCCGCGCGCAGGCAGCGGAAAAGGCCAACGCCGACAACATCGCGGCTGAGGTCGAGCGCGCACAAGCCGCCGAAAGTGCCCTATCCACTAAAATCACGGAGGAGACGGAGCGGGCAAAGGCGGCAGAACAGGCGAACGCGGACGGAATTGCCGCTGAAGCGTCCCGCGCCAAGGGCGAAGAGCAGCGCTTGGATACCGCCATCACCGCCGAAACCGCTCGCGCGGAACAGGCAGAGCAAGCGCTGGATACGCGCACCGCAGCCCTCGAATCTTGCGGATTTGTCGTTGTAGACGGCAAAATCTGCGTGAAATATGTCAAACGCTGAAAGGAGCAAAACACATGACTGATAACACTGAGACTGTAGCTGCAGCGGCAACTCTCGTAACCGAGCCTCCCTATCTGGACAAGACCGCAAAAGACAATGGCAAAAAGCTTGACCAGATGACCGCCGCCCTGCTGGGTATGTCCAGCTCGCTGGGCGTGATCGCGCGGGCACAGACCGGCGTGGTGGAGGAGATGGACTATAACGGCATCAAGGCCGTGGTGGCTGCCGGTAACGCACCGGCGGTTTTCCCGGTGGGCACCCAGCTTGTCAACACCTACACCGGCAAGGACGGCAAAGTCTACGACTGCCCGTGGGACGTGGTAAAGACGGACGATATCGCCGAGGGTGAGACCGGCACCACCGCACCCGCAATGGTGCTGCAGATGCACTACGCATCTCTGGAAGATATCCAGTTTTCCGCATATCAGGCCTTTTTCGTTGTGCCGGAGGCTGGCCTTGTGGCTGGCGCCTACAACGTCAAGATGGGGCTGGACTGGGGCAGCAACGTAAAGACTGGTACCGTCTACCAGTTTACTCTGACCAAGAACGCCTCTGCAGGCGCACGCCTGACCGGCTTCTATAATGCACCGGACGTTGCGCCCGCAAACTGGAAGGTCTACGTCTACAAGGATCGGATGAAGTCCGAGCTGCTGGAGACCTGCAACGTGACCGCCGGTGATGCTGGCACGAACCTCGGCACGTTCCTCGCAAAACCCAACGGCAACCTGAACGGCTTGCACCCCGTTGGCTACGGCGACAACCGGTGGTGGAAGTCCGCGTATCGTCAGTACCTCAACAGCGATGCACCCGCTAAAGAGTGGTGGGCTCCGCAGGACGAGTGGGACATGAAACCCGATCAGGCAGACATCGTGCCCGGCTTCCTTGCGGGCTTCTCTGATGACTTCAAGGCTGCCCTGACCCGCGTGAAGGTCGTGACCTACGGCAACACCGTCACCGATGACGGCAGCGCTGTGGTGACCTATGACAAGATTTTCCTGCCCTCGCTGCAGGAGATCTACTGCTCGCCGCAGGTGTCTGGCGAGGGCACCGGCTACTGGCCTTACTGGAAAGAGCGCACCGGCGCAAAGACCCCGCAGGCTCTGTGGCAGACCTACCCGCTGCGCATCACCCGCGATCTGGCACAGCGTACTGTGGGCCGCGATGTGCGGCTGCGCTCTGCGCATCGAGGCAGCGGCGGCCATGCCTTCTACGTGCACTCCAGCGGCGACGTCTACAACTGGTTCGCGGTCGGCGCGGATCGCTGCGCCCCGGCTTGCGAAATGACCAATCTTAAATAATCACCGGGCAATCCCTTGCCCGGTGAGAAAGTGAGTGCTATCCCATGGCAATGCGTAAAGACCAGATACCGGACAATAAATTCACGCTGCCGCTTGACGCGCGTGAGCTGGCACTGTATACCAGACAGATCACCAAAAACGCGAAAGTGTTTGACCTCGAAATTGACGCAAGCCTTCCCGGTCAACTGCGCGCTACGGCAGACCGGATATTTTTTGATATCTTCGGAGCAAACGACCTCCGGCTGGACAAGCCGAACGAAAGAGAGGAGCGCTTTAAGCTTCAAAGACAAGCTGTCCGGCTGTGCACCGTCCTTTTGGCGGAGATAGACATGGCGAAAGCCAGCTATCACCTTTCCGGCAAACGGTGCTCTTTCTGGGGCAACACTGTGCGCGATATCCGGCAGCGTTGCCGGGACTGGCACGAGAGTGATGCAAAGCGTGCAAAAGCGCTTTGACATAAAAATGGCTGTAGGCTAATGGGCCGCAATGTGCGGCTGCGCTCTGCGAATCGTGGCAACGGCAACAATGCCTTCAACGTGAACTCCAGCGGCAACGTCAACAACTGGAACGCGATCAACGCGAATCGCTGCGCCCCGGATTGGACGGCAGCACGCCCACAAAAGCCCCTGCATAGCAGAGGCCGGGCAAAAACTGCCGTGCAAGGAGCCGAGTGCCATGTCTGTCCTCTGGCAGACGAACAATATCAGCCGGACGTGGCCACCCTGCGGGGTGTTGACCGCTATCACCCGGCAGATCCTTGCGAGGAGAGCTGAAAAAATCAGTGCAAGAAGAAATAATAATCGGGTTCGATGCCCTGTATAATTCCGAGGGCAAGTGCGCCAAAGGCGTGTGCCGCAAGGCAAGCGTTGGACGGTTTCACCTGTTTCGGATGGACGAGATCCTGAAACTCCAAAAGGAGCTCGCGACAGGTACATACAAGGCACGGCCAACAATCAAAGTTAGAATCACCTATCCCAAGCCCCGCACGGCGGTTGCAAACGGCTTTCGGGATAGGGTATACCAGCGTTCTCTCAACGACAATGCTGTTTATCCAGCAATGACACGGAGCTTCATCCGGCAAAACGCGGCCTGTCAGACTGGCAAAGGTACCGACTGGGCGCGCAAGCAGGTCAAGCTCATGATGGAGCGCGAATACCGGCAGCACGGCGCTGATGGCTATGTGCTGTTGGTAGATATCCGGCACTATTACGACACGATGCCCCATGACGTGGCAAACCGCTGCTTTGAGCGGCATCTGCCGCCAAGTGTGCATAACCGCGTGCGTGAGGTACTGGATCGTCAATATACCGGCGAGGCCGGTTATAATCCGGGCAGCCAGATGGTGCAGCTTGCCGGGATCTCGGTGCCCGACCCCATAGATCACTACATCAAGGAGCGCCTGCGGGCGAAAAAGTACGTCCGTTTTATGGATGATAGCCTCATCATCCACCACGACAAGGCGCAGCTTGAGGAGTGGCGGGAGGCAATCCGCGCCCGGTACGCTGCCGATGGCATGGAGCTGCACCCGACCAAGACCAAGATCGTCAGGCTAAAGGATGGATTCCGTTTTCTAGGTTTCATCTACCGCTTGACCCCGGCGGGCAAGGTCGTTATGACCGTTGACCCGCAGAATGTCAAGGCCGAGCGCAAGCGCCTGTTTCGGCTTGCCCAGCTCATCAAGGCAGGAGAGAAACCGGCATCTGCCCTGTATGAGCAGTATGGATCATGGAAAGCCCATGCCGCTAAAGGCAACTCGCAGCAGCTGCTGCAGCGCATGGATCAATACGTTAAAACTCTGCTGGAGGGGATAACTACATGAAAATTGTTCACAACACTGGCGACATCAAGACCGCCGCCGAAAACGAAAACCGGGACGCGGATTTGGCACAGATCGCGTCTATGGTGGACTTCCTGTGCATTCTGGCCGATGTGCCCATTGAGGACGAGGCTGCAGACAAGGAGGGCATGAGCCATGAGTGATAAGCACAGCGCGATCTTCGGCAAAGCGAAAGACGAGTACGAGGCGGGCCGCTGGTCTAAGGCCATGCTGCGCATCCTTGTGCAGCGCAAGCCCCAGCGCCTGACCGCAGAAGAGTATGAAGAGATTACCGGCGAAAAGTATTAAGGAGCAGAGTATGAGACCTATCATGGACGTTTCCCGCTGGCAGGGTAACATCGACTGGGACAATGTCAAGGCAAGCGGCCTTGTCTCCGGCGTGATGCTGCGGGCGCTGGGCAACAGCGCGAAAGACGCGCCCAGCAAGCCGTACATCGACCCCACCTTTGAGCGCAACTACCGCGAGTGCCAGCGGCTGGGCATCCCCTGTGGCGTGTACTACTACTGCAAGGCGGTCAACACGGAAGAAGCTGACGCAGAACTTGCCCTGCTGCGCAAGGTGCTGACCGGCAAGACAGTGCAGCTGCCGGTGGCGGTGGACATTGAGGACAAGTATGTGCAAGCTCCGCTGGACAAGCAGACCCTGACGAACATTGCCGCTCATGCGCTGGGCACGGTGGAGCGCTGGGGCTTTTACGCCATGCTATACACCGGGCTGTACTTTGGCCGTGATAACATGTACATGACCGGCGCGGCGCTCAAGCCGTATGACGTGTGGCTTGCAGCCTACCGCAGCAAAAAGCCCGCGCCGGAATGGAAATTCGGGCTGTGGCAGTACACCAGCAAGGGCAAGATTCCCGGTGTTGTGGACGCGATCCCGGGCAAGATTTCCGGCGTGGACTTGTCTGTGCCCTACAAGGACTATGCCAAAATCATTGCAAAGAAGGGTCTGACCCGTCTTCGGGAGGGCAAATGACCGAAAAAGAAGCTTTGCTGTGGGTGCTGGGCATCTTGGGCAGCCTGTGCGCTGCTGCCATCACGATCGACAAGGTGCTGGAAATCATCCATAAGTACATCAAGAAGGCACAGGAGCCGGACAACGCGCAGAACAAGCGGCTGGATGAGCTGGACAAGCGCGTCGGCACCTTGGAACAGGGGCAGCTCCAACATACACAAGCCCTTGCAAGAGACCTCCGGCGATTTGACGGCATTGACGAAGAAATGCGACTTGTCCTCGTTGGCGTGCAGAACCTTTTGGATGCGCAACTATCCGGCAACAACCGGGAAGGTATGCAAAAAAGCAAGACCGACATTAACAATTACCTGCTGAAAGGAGTAACCAATCATGGAAGCAATCCTTAATACCATTCTCACCCCCCTGCCCGCGTGGCTGGCGCTGGTGCTCATCGTTGTGGGCACTGTGTCGCTTGTGCTGGGGCTTATCCGTCTGGGCTACGGCGCGGTTGTCAGGACGCTGGTGCTTGACCTCATCGACCAAGCAGAGCGTGAGATTCAGGGCACCAAGCGCGGCGCAGAGCGCAAGGCGTGGTGTGTCAAAATGTTGCGCCACTATCTGGACAACAGCCGGTGGGGCAAGCTGGTCAGCTGGGCAATCACTGAAGAGACCATGAGCAAGGTCATTCAGTTTTTCTTTGACCGTGCAAGGGCAGCCCTGCAAAAGCAGTAAGGAGGATATCATGGCAAGCACTACATACGAGCATTTTTCCGGGTATGGCGAAACGGTGACAAAACGTCACCAGTTTGCCAGCATTGGCAATATGGTGCGCAACGCCGGACAGCTTCCGCAGCCCTTCTGGCTCGGTGATGCCTGTGGCGGCGGCTCGTGTAGTCTTTCCGCCAGCGTTGCAAGGGCTTAATGCAGAACAGATAAAAGCTGTGATAAAACGTGCGCCGCTTGGGAGGTATGACCGGAAAATCGCCCGGTTGCGGTACGTTGACCAGCTATGCCAAGTTGATATTGCAGCGCGTGTGCCGTATTGTCGAACATCAATCGGCAATAGGCTGAAAATTATTGATAAAATGCTGAATGTGTGATATCATCATCTTAATTGGGCGCGATTTCTCACGAAACGCATTGAAGCGGCAGGCTTTCGGGTCTGCCGCTTTTCTTTTTGAGAACCTGTGGGCGGTTCCACTCTTGATTTTACAAAAAATCCCCTGCTTTGCCGAAGCCCTGCGTGCCACGCGGGGTACGTTGTAGGTAAAGTGGGGGATTTTTTGTTTTACAGCAGCTTGTAGTGCTCAGCCAACAAAAAGCGGACGTATGCCGGGCAGCCCCGGCTTCCGGCACACCAGTTCTGCACCGTGCGCAGCGGAATGCCCGCGCATTTTGCAAAAGCGGTCTGCGACATTCCGGTGCGGGAGATCAGCTCCCGCATGGACAGGTGCGCCAGATCCCAGATGACGGACAGCCGCTCCTTTTCGGCGTCTAGGTCGATGCAGCCATCAGCGCCATCCTCGGCGCTGAGCGTCACGTTATTCAGAAAAATCTCCTTTACGGCTCGCGGATTGCTCGCCATAATAAAAAGTTCAGCGTTGCTATACATGGTATCCTCCTTTCAAATGCGGTCTTTCACGGACAGGCTGATTTTGCGCACAAAGCCATCAGGGAACTTCTCACCGCTCCAGAGAGAGCCGAGCTCTCCATCGCTGCCGTTGTCGCGGGGATACTCATAGAAGGCTGTCATGCCCAGACTATCGTTGACGCGGCGCAGCTTCACGATGCGGTCGGGAGCAAGCGCGATTTCCCGGGTAAGCTTGCCGTTTTTGTCCAGTGCATCCTCGCACAGCCACTGAAGCGCCGAGATAAACTCGTCCATCGTGATGGTAGAGTGGGCAGCCCAGTCTTTAAAAATGCGGCTGTCGCCTGCAAGAACGATCTTCTTTTTAGTCTCAAAGCTGGTCATGGTAGCTATTTCCTTTTTTTGTGCGATTTTGGTTTCCTTTACTGTCTATAATATACACCCATTGGGTGCAAAAGTCAAGCTTTTTTCAAAAATATTATACCCGATGAACGTATTTTTGCCCACGCTGCCCTTTTGCAGTGTGGGCGCTTTTTTGTCCTTCGTTGTACCTTCGTTGTCTCTCCCGGTGTGGCATTCTGGTACGATAAACGCAAAAGGAGGAGCGCTCATGTGGCACAAGTTCAACCCAAACCCGCGCGGCAGCAGCGTCGGTGACTGTGCAGTGCGAGCCGTTGCAGCTGCCACCGGGCAAAGCTGGGAGCAGGCATACATAGGGCTTGCGATGATGGGCTACGCACTGGGCGACATGCCAAGCGCCAACCGCACATGGGGCGCGTACCTCCAAAAGCGCGGATTTAAGCGCCGCCTTGTCGAGGCAGACTGCTCCACCTGCTACACCGTGGAGGATTTTGCAAGGGAGTACCCGCGCGGGATCTACGTTCTGGGCTGCTCTGGCCACGTTCTGGCTGTTGTCAATGGCGAGTGGATTGATAGCTGGGACAGTGGCGCAGAGTGCCCGATTTATTACTGGTACAAGGAGGACTAAGCGATGCCATACATTCCATACGGATACCAGCCCGGCTATTATGGGCAGGCAATGCCGGATCAGCTTGCACAGCTGCGGCAGAACGCCTACCAGCAGCCTATGATGGGACAAGCGACGCAGCCGACGCAGGGCACGCCGTCCATCATTTGGGTGCAAGGCGAGGAGGGCGCAAAAGCATACATGGTTGCCGCAGGAAACAGCGTGCTCCTGATGGACAGCGAAAACAGCGCGTTTTACATCAAAAGCACCGATGCAAGCGGTATGCCGCTTCCCCTCCGGGTGTTTGACTACAAGGAGCGCACCACAGCCGCAAAAACGCCGCCACAAACGGCGCAGCAGGCCGGCGGGGAGTTTGTCACCCGGGCAGAGTTTAACGCGCTGGCAGCCCGCTGTGCGGCACTTGAAAAGCAAGAGCCTGCAAAGCCTGAAACGGAGGTCAAATAAGTATGGCGAATCCTCTTTTTAATGCACTAGGCGGCGGTATGCCCGCCATGCCAAACCCTATGGGTCAGTTTGGCCAGATGATGCAGCAGTTCCAGCAGTTCCGTGCAAACTTTCAAGGCGACCCGAAAGCAGAGGTGCAAAAGCTGCTGCAATCCGGCAAAATGTCACAAAACCAGCTGAACCAGCTGCAGGCGATGGCGCAGCAGTTTCAGCAGTTCCTTCCCCATTAAACTTCTTTCCAGACAAAGCCTTTACAAGACTTAATCCTACCTTTTGCGCAGTTGATGATTGTACAAGGCTTACATCCGTAAGCTCTGGCAGCTTCGGAATACCCACTCCACACCTTCATAAAGTCACCAGATTTTGTGTATTGGGCAACCGGTTTGCTCAATGGGTTCAAAGACCCAGTTCTACCGCGCATATTAGAATCGGCACGAAGCCCTGTTGCAATTGCGTGTTGTTTATTCCCCTTTCGAGAAATCCATTCGAGATTTTCAACAAAATTATTGCTCTTGTTTCCGTCAATATGATTTACACAAGGCAGATTTTCTGGATTTGGAAGAAATGCACTTGCAACAAGAACGTGAACGGACTTGTTTTTCTTTCCCGATTTATTGCAGAGCATTACCGTTTTGTATCCGCTTTTATGGCTTTTGAGAACAAGATTCTTAGATTTTCCGGTGTGGTTATAATTCATGCTTTTTACGTTTCCACAATCGCTCACTTCATATAATCCTTCGTATTCAGGAACAGGTAACCAATTCTCCATAAAAACCTCCGTATAGCATGGTGGATTTATCTGTTTCTATTATACCACAAAAATACAATATCTGCGCAGATTTGTATAAAAAATTTTGAAAGGAGCTTACTATGAGCTTATCTACCGATTCTCCTATGATGACTATGCCGGTTCAGCCTGCAAATACCTGTTCTAATGGTGGTTTTGGCTGGGGTGACGGCGGCTTGCTCTGGATCATCATCTTGTTCCTGTTCGCCTTCTGCGGCGGCTGGGGCGGCAACTGGGGCGGCAATGGCAACACCGGTGCCGGTGTCGTTGACGGCTACGTCCTGACCTCCGATTTTGCCAACATCGAGCGCAAGATGGATGGTATCAACAACGGCATGTGTGATGGCTTCTACCAGCAGGCGCAGCTTGTCAACGGCGTGCAGCAAACCGTGAACAACGGCTTTATGTCCGCAGAGATCAGCCGCGCAAACCAGCAGGCGGCGTTTATGCAGCAGCTGTTTGCCATGCAGATGCAGCAGCAGGAGTGCTGCTGCGAGAACCGCTCTGCCATTCAGGGCGTCAACTACAATCTGGCCACCCAGTCCTGCGAGACCCGGAACACGGTGCAGAACACCACCCGGGACATCATCGACAACCAGAACCAGAACGCCCGCGCCATCCTTGACGCACTGACTGCACAGCGCATCGAGGCAAAGGACGCAAAGATCGCCGAGCAGGGGCAGCAGCTGTTCGCAGCACAGCTGGCGGCATCTCAGGCAGCCCAGAACGAAACGCTCAAGGCCTACATGAGCGGTCAGCTGGCCTACTACAACCCGCGTCCTGTGCCCGCATTCCCTGTCCCCGCACCCTACCAGTACGGTAACTGCGGCACCGGTTGCGGTTGCAACGGTTGCGCCTAACCGAATAACGGCAACTTCCGAGGATTTCTCGGATGTTCAGCCCCAGAGCTGATTTTGCAAACCAGAGCGCCGGGGCAGTAGTCCCGGCGTTTTTATTACGAAAGGAGCCGATAAAATGGCTGAATTTACCTCTACCACGATTCAGACCGTGGCAGCCGGTCAGAATCTCCCCTTGACCGAAACCGCTATCAAGGGGTCAAACTGCATCAACCACCGAGCAGGTGCTGGTAATGTGACGCTGCGTGGACTTACGAACCAGTGCAAGGCACTGTTCAAAGTGAGTTTTGGCGGCAACATCGCCATCCCTACCGGAGGCACTGTGGGCGCAATCTCTGTGGCGTTGGCTGTCGGCGGCGAGGCGCTCAACAGCGCAACCGCAATCGTCACCCCGGCGGCAGTGGATCAGTACAGCAACGTCTTTACGGCGGTGTTCGTGGAAGTCCCCCGGGGCTGCTGCGTTACTGTGGCGCTCAAAAACACTAGCACGCAGGCAATCAGCATTGCAAACAGCAATCTGATCGTTGAGCGGGTAGCATAAGAAAGGAGATAAAGTCATGCTGGATAAATTGAATCATCTGAAAGATGAGATGTGCGAAGAGCTCATGGAGCTGACCGACAAAAAGAATCGATCCCCCGGCGATGTTGAGATGATCGGCGAGATCGTGGATATCATTCTGGACATCCACCGCATCAAGGATTATTGCGAGGGTGGCGAGTACAGCCGTGCGGGCGAGTGGGAAGCTGACATGCGCGGATCCTTCAGCCGCGACGCCGGAAACGGTTACAACCGGGGCAACAGCTACGCCAACCGCGGTCGGCATTATGTTCGCGGTCACTACTCACGCGGCGATGGCCGTGAGCGCATGATCTCCGACATCGAGGACATGATGCAGGAAGCCACCGGTGCAGAGCGTGACGCATACAAGCGAGCCGCTGACATCTTGCGCAACGCATAAGAAAGGGGGCGGCAGGCATGGATATCGTGGAGATCAACGAACACATCCGCAAACTGAAATGCGAAGAAACGAACTGGCAGAGCGTGGAAAAGCTTGCCGCCCTCTGCACTGTGCGGGACGAGCTGGAAGAAGCACACGCACCTGAAACGCAGACCCAGGCATTGCCGCCCGCGACTTATGCGGCGGCGTACTCCACAGCAGCGGAACCACAAAGCGACTTTGTGGCGGCTGCCAGCTCTGTTCCTTTCGGCGGTCTGATGCAGGTACTGGACAGACACATGAACGCAATAAAGCTGGTGTATCCGAAAGAGTATGAGCTAGTAATGCGGAAGATTGTCTCTTTGTCTGAGTGACAATGCCCAATAGGGAGTTCATGCTGAAGGCACAGGGAAAGTAAGTCGCCCAGCCAAAAAAGCCATACATACCAGCAGCCCCGGGGAGCCTGACGGTTCCTCGGGGCTGTTTTTGCGTTTATAAAACTGTTTTTCAGCAGTGTGTTACCAAAAATGTTACCATGATAAAGAAAAGGACGCCAATTCTCAACGAAATGACGTCCTTTCTTCATGGTGGAGGCGATGGGAGTCGAACCCATGTCCGAAAAGAGCTCAGTGTAGGTATCTCCGGGTGCAGGCGATCTACAACATTCCCGCCGCGCCACGCCGATCGTCAGGCTAGCGCTTTGGTAGCTTCATGAGTTCCTGCCGGTCCGCAAAGCTTAGGTCCGTTCAGGTGCTGTGTCTAAAGGACGCCCCGGCCCCACACGACACAAGAGTGGGCGGAACGCGCAGCACTCAGGCTGCGAGCAACTGATAATTATTGTTGTCAGTTAATTTTTTTGGAGGAGTTATAGAGCAGTTCCCCCACTGCTACCCGCTGCCCAGACCTTGCTCCCCCCGTCGAAACCTTTACGCCCCCATATAAAGCACATCTTGCGATGTGCGGAAAGCTTGGTTTTCTGCGGTGAGCCGCAGTCTGCAATTGGAATGCTTAATAGTACTTGCCGTTGGACTTCACAGCCCGGTCAATGGAGCGCTTTGCATCGCGCTGGGCGGCATCGGCACGCTTGTCGTACAGCTTTTTGCCCTTGCACAAGCCCACTTCCATTTTTACGCGGCCATGCTTGAAATAAAGCGAGAGCGGCACCAGCGTATAGCCCTGCAGCTTGCACTGCTGGTGCAGACGCCGGATCTCACTTTTGTGCGCCAGAAGCCGCCGGACACGCATGGGGTCCTGATTGAACAGGTTGCCGTGGTCGTAGGGGCTGATGTGCATCCCCTTTACCAGCAGCTCACCATTTTCAATATCTACCCAGCTGTCCTTCAGGTTGACCCCGCCGGCCCGCAGGCTTTTCACCTCGGTGCCTTTGAGTTCCACACCGGTCTCCAGCGCTTCCAGAACAAAATACTCGTGGCGCGCTTCGCGGTTGGTGGCGATGCTCTTGGTCGCCGGGCGCTCCTTTGTGGGTGCCATGCTGCGCGCCTCCTTTCTCCGTTCCGTTTGTTGTTTCAGTATACCATTTTTTCAGGGTAATGCAAGGGCTGTTTCTGACAGAATTGTAAATTTTTACACACTCACAGCTCTCCCCGGCCGGAAAGTGCCCGGTACAGGGTGGTCTCGTCCGCGTATTCCAGGCTGGCGCCCACCGGCAGACCGGAGGCCAGCCGGGTGACCCGGATGCCCAGCGGCTTGATGAGCTTTGCCAGATACATGGCGGTAGCCTCGCCCTCCACGGTGGGGTTCATGGCCATGATGACCTCCTTCACCGTGTCGTCCTTCAGCCGCGCCAGCAGCTCCTTGACGGTGAGCTGCTCTGCGCCCACACCGGCCAGCGGGTCCAGCAGACCATGCAGCACATGGTACAGGCCGTTATACTCCCGGGTGCGCTCAAAGGCCTGCACGTCCCGGGGCTTTTCCACCACGCAGATCACCGAGGTGTCCCGCTTGGCGCTGGCGCACACCGGGCACAGGTCAGCGTCCGTAAAGTTTTGGCAGATGCGGCACCGATGCAGCCGGGTGTGCGCACCGCGGATGGCATCGGCCAGCGCCGCAGCGTCCTTATCCGACATACTCAGCACCTGATAGGCCATGCGGGTAGCACCCTTGCGGCCCACGCCCTGAAACTTGCCGAACTCCTCGATCAGCTTTTCCAGCGGTGCGGCAGTGTAGTCCATGGTATCTCCCCTTCCCGGTTCAGAGACCCGGAATGTTCAGGCCGCCGGTCAGCTTGCCCATCTCGGCCTCGGCGGTCTCATCCACCTGCTTCACGGTGGCGTTGATGGCAGCAGCCACCATGTCTTCCAGCATCTCGATGTCATCTGGGTCCACAGCCTCGGGCTTGATGGTGATGGACAGCACCTCATGCTTGCCGTTCATCTTTACGGTCACCATCTCACCGGCGGCGCTGCCGGTGTACTCGGCGGCTTCCAACTCGGCCTGCTTGCTCTTCATGTCCTCCTGCATCTTCTGAGCCTGACGCATCAAGGCGTTCATATCGGGGCGGCCGTAGCCTGCGGGCATTCTTGCTTTCATAATGGTATTCTCCTTTATTATAAACAATTTTTATCGCTTTTTGCGGGCGGTATCCTCAATGCTGACCTCTAACCCCAGTTTTTCCAGCGCCAGAAGGGACTGCTCCGCGTTAGAGGCGGTCTTTCCGGCTGTTTTGGGCTCGTAAGGGCCGATGGGCACCGGCACGCCGGATACCTCGGCGATCAGCTTTTTGATCAGCTTCTGACTGTCCTTGTTCACCCGGATAAAATCCCGGAAGGTCTTGCCGCCGTCGATCAGCACGCGGGTGCCGTCAAAGTAAGCCTTGGACTTGCGCAGATACATATACAGCATGGGGTCGATGCCTTCCAGCTTCTGCACGATCTGTCCCCAGTACGGGAAGGGGTTCGTGCCCTGCTGCGCCACGCTGCGGGGCTTGGTCAGCACCGGGTCGGCAGGGTGCTCCTGCACCGGGGCAGGCGGTTCCTCTGCTGCCGGGGCAGGCTGTGCAGGCTCTGCAGGGGCGGGCTTCTCCGGCTGACTGACCGGCTCCGGCTCCTCCGGCGGCGGTGCCTGCGGGGCAGGCTCGTCCCACGGCAGGGCGGCATCGCTCTGCTGTACCGGCGGTTCCTCTGGCATGGGCGGCAGCTCGTCCGCAGGGGCGGGCGTTGCTTCCTGCGCGGCAAGCTGCGGAGGGGTCTGCTGCACGGCAGGGGCAGGTTCTGCTACTGCTGCCGGGGTCTGGGGTGCAGTTGCTGCCGGTGCGGGCTGCACCGGGGCGCTGGCAAAGGGCTGCACCGCTGCCGCAAAGGGACGGGGTGCTTCCGACTGTGCCGTGCGGGCAGGGGCTGCCTGTACCGTTACCGCCTGCATCTGCTGGGGCGGCTCGGACAGGCTGAACAGTGCCAGTTCCAGCTCGATGCGCTGGTCGCTGCCACGGGTCATGTGCTCCAGCGCCGTGCCCAAAGTGCGGATGGCGCGGATGGCTTCTCGCTGCCCCATCTCCGGGCCTTTTTGCAGGTACAGCGCCTCTTCCTCCGGCGATACACCGGACAGCAGCGCCTGCCCGCCGGGCAGCGCCGCCAGCATCAGGGCGCGGTAATGGGCGATCAATTCCTCGGTCAGGCGCTTCACGTCCACCGACTGCTGCCGCAGCTGTGCCAGCTGTGCCAGCGCGGCGGCTGCATCCTGTGCTTCCAAGGCGTCCGAAATGTGGAACAGGTAGCTGCGGTCGGTCACACCCGCCATGCGGCGCACCACATCCGCGTCAATTTTGGCGGTGACGCCGGCGCAGGTGTCCAGAATGGACAGTGCATCGCGCAGCGCACCATCGGCCAGACGGGCGATCAGCTCCGCGCCGTCGGAGGTCAGCTCCAGCTTTTCCTCACCGGCGATATACTCCACCCGCCGGGCGATATCCTCCGGCCCGATGCGGGTAAAATCGTACCGCTGGCAGCGGGAGAGGATGGTGGCGGGCACTTTCTGGATTTCGGTGGTCGCCAGAATGAAGATAACGTGTGCGGGGGGCTCTTCCAGCGTTTTCAGCAGCGCATTAAAGGCCGCTGTGGACAGCATGTGCACCTCATCGATGATATACACCTTATACTGGCAGGCGCTGGGGGTGTAGGCGGTCTCGTCCCGCAGGTCGCGGATATCATCCACGCCGTTGTTGGAGGCTGCGTCCATCTCCACCACGTCCAGCAGGCTGCCGTTGTCGATGCCTTTGCAGATCTCGCACTCCCCGCAGGGGTCGCCACCCTCCGGGTGCAGGCAGTTGACCGCCTTTGCAAAAATTTTGGCGCAGGTGGTCTTGCCGGTGCCGCGCACGCCGGTAAACAGATACGCATGGCCTACGCGCCCTGCGGTGATCTGGTTTTTCAGGGCGGTCACGATAGCACGCTGGCCCACCACATCCTCAAACCGCTGGGGTCTCCATTTGCGGTAAAGCGCACGATACATGGCGTTTTCTCCCCTTTCCCGGCCTTTGCGGCAAAAATAAAAGGACAGCGCTCGACGGGGTTTTGTCCCCGCCTTGCGTAACTCGGCATACGGATGCAGGCTTACTG
>ERZ780228.283-NODE-283-length-50792-cov-7.114492_pt1 | contig 50792 bp, 67 predicted proteins | sample MGYA00511015_ERZ780228 | MGnify/ENA primary metagenome ERZ780228 (study PRJEB29588, sample SAMEA2161897) | human gut metagenome | biome: human gut; feature: human-associated habitat; material: faeces | place: Denmark | collected 2008/2010 ...
AAAAGAAAAAGAAATTATTGATAAAAAAAGAAACGATAAATATACTAAAGAAATAAATACTTTTAAAGAATTTAATAAACAGGTACCCGAAGTACCTAAAAATTTTTACAAATTTATTAACAGAAAAGTAATGAACGGATATGCCTTATATAATAATAAAAATCATCAGGCTTACTGTACAACGTGTCAAAATAAATTTAACATAAAAAAATTAAAAAGAGAAGACAAGATAACGTGTCCGTTCTGCAGAAAACATTTACAGGCACTGCCAATAGGGCATTACAGCTATTATCAAGAAAAATATAGCTGCCTAATTCAGAAAACCCAAAAAAATAACCTGGTCTTAAGATACTTTTTATGTATAAAAACATCATCGAGCAGCATGAGTAAAGAAAATTCTTGTATTGCAGAAGTAAAAAGAGTTTTCTTTAATATCGAAACTCACGAGACAGAAATTTATATAAAAGAAACTTACAAAGGATCAAATTACCATGGATTCATTCCGAAAAAATACGAAAAAGGAACCCAGAATTATTGGCAACAAAAAGATTACTGGGTACAAAGAGGAGTACTCTATACCGGCAATTTAAAGGAAATCCAAGAAGTACCTCTAAAATACATTTACAATTCAAAATGCACAAAAAATACTATTGATTTTTTGCAAAATAATATTCAGCAGTCAATAAAAAATTTACTTCAATATCCTTTTATCGAAACATATATAAAAGAAAACAGAATCGACATATTAGAAGCATTAGGAAAATGTGAACTAATCTTACCAGAAACTAAAGAACCAAGCAAAGCACTAAAGATTAGCAGAAACCTTCTAAAGAATCTACCTAAAAAAATTGATGATACATATTTATTAGCCAAGCTGCAGTTAATAAGCAATTCAATAAATGCTCTTGGAGAAACAGAAATAAAATACCTAAATAATTATAAATTATGTAATTACGAAGCACTCAAAAATGTATACGAAATCATAAATGAAAAATTTGACAAAGTAAGCAAATATTTGGAAAAAAACGATTCTACAATGAGTGACTATTACGATTATCTAAAAAATCTTAAAGAATTACATATAACAATCAATAAAAAAAGTGCTTTCCCAGATAATTTTTGGAAAGCACATGATGAAATCGTTGTGGAATATGCAAAAGAAAAAGCTAAACTTAAAGATATCCAAAACAAAGAAAAAGAAATCAAATATAAAGAAATTAAGGAAAAATCAATATACCAACCACTAATTATCAACGATTTACTCATCAGATTACCGGAGAGTTTAGAAGAAATAAAAATAGAAGGAATTCTTCAAAACAACTGCGTCAATAGCTACGTAAATAGAATTCTAGATAAGCAAACCAATGTGCTGTTCGGAAGAAAAGTATCTCGTCCAGACATTCCTTATATTACCATTGAAATTAAAGACAATAGAGTGATTCAAGCTCGCTATAAAGGCAATATAAACTGTACCGCAGAAGATACAAAAACCATCGAAAGCTACATTGCATCTATAAAAACACCTGACAAAAAGAACCAGGCTGCATAAGCATTATAACTCTTCTTTTGAACGTAGTAACACAGGGCAGGCAGATTAGTCAATAGCTTTCCTTCGGACTCTGCTATATGACAAACTGCCTGCGCCTGTGTTATGTCAAAGATAAGAAAGAAGGGATAACATGATTATCGAAGAATTTGGACCAAAAAAATATATCGGGAAAAAACAGGTTCTCAACAGAAAAACTAAAGATACCAAGACAATACCGAAAGACAAATTTCAAAGATACTGGCTAAAATTACCTGCATGTATCAGATTTATATTTACAATACCTTTAATGATTTTCTACCTAATTCCATGGTTTATAATAACAGAAACAATAAAATACTTATGGAATAACAAATACTGGGTGATAGGGATTGTAGGGACAACCGCAGCAATCTACTTTAGCCTAGTAGCCAAATATGGAACAGAAAAATTGGCAGAAGCTGCAAAAGCATTATTAGGAGGATTATTGTTAATAATCATCATTAAAAACTTTTTTTCAATACTTTCCTTTTTATTTTTCAGCGGCATACTTTACTTCATCTATTGGGCAGTAATGCATGCGCTGACTCGCTAATCAAAATCACCATCAAAATCCTCATCATTAAAATTTAGACTATGTATGTAGCTATTAATAGCAGTATCAATATCAATAACAGGATCAGAATCATCCTCTATAAAACGATAGTTATCTGCTTTGCTACCTACAAATTCAAATCTTTTCACCAAACAGAAATTAAAATAAAAAGAACGACCATCTTGGTTCTGACAACGCTTAGTGCGCCAAGAACCACTAGAAATTAAAATAGGCTGCCCCTTATTGAAATGATCATATATAATTTTAGCTGCGTTATTCCATGCAACACAAGGAATGAAATCACTTTCCTTTTGAGCATAACTTGATTTACATGCTACAACAAAGGAGCAACGCATAGAATCCTTAGATATGACCAAATCAGGTTTCTTTACAAGTCTACCTAAAAGTTTAACATCATTCACAATACCACCTCAAAAATTCATATATATTAATTATAAACCCAAAATAGAAAAAAGAAAATAATCATATAACACATCTTGTTATATGCTGTCAAGGAATTCCTGCGAGCACTCAGAATTTTATCCTTGACAGCATAATAAGATGTGTTTTGCTTTGAGTAATTTAAATAAAAGGAGTTAACAAAATGCAAAAAATTAAACTTAGTTATGATGATTATAATATAACAAAAAGCATCATAGACGATATCATTGAAAATTATCAGGAATATGGATACGACGAAAAGCCAGATGAATACACAGTAAACTCCAATATTGATTGGAACACTTACCAAGAGGAATATCAATGGGCATGGGAAGATTTCCTTAGCGAGTTAGGCAAAGCATTTCATTCAAGATACAAAACCTGCTGTGCTAAAGTAGAAGGTAAAAACCTGAATTGGCGTGGCGCATCAGGAAGTAAATACATTAACATCAAGAGTGAAAACAATTTTGATGCTGGATTAGAAATTATTCGAAACATACAACCTAACTGCGATTTTTCAATCGAAGCAACGTTAAATAAAGGAAGATTACTCATAACAATCTATCATCATGATTGTCCGACCGGAAGCATTTTCTTATTAAAGCCTTGTGCATATAGTACATATGAAAAAAGTGCATAAATGAAAGGAGCAAAAAAATGAAATTGACATTCGATGAATTAAATCTACTTGTAAAAACTTTATCTGAAAAACAAAATGAGTTAGAAACCAAAAAAAATATTATGCAAAAACAAGAACAAGAAAAATGTGAAGATGATTGGAGTTTTCATCCTAGTACGGAATTAAAGAATACAAAAGATGCATACTATGCACTTTCTAGGTTAGTAGAAAAAATTAAAAATAATATAAGTATAGGAGTAAAATAAAATGTACTATAAAGAAGATTTTACATTAAAATGCAATAAAAATAACTGTACCGGTATTATAATTGCACAATATCATTCCCTCATCAGTATCAACTCCTGGTCAAGTAAAAACATAAAAATCAAATTCTACAATGAAAAAAAGAATAAAAGATATGTTGCAATAATAGATATGTCAGAAATTGCCAAAGCATATAAATTAGAAAAATCCTTTATCTATGTGAAGATTGATAGATATTATAGATATTCTAAAAACCAAATGATGTATTTAGTAAACTTATACAAGAAATTTGTTAATTATTGTATTTTAAACTATGCAAAACAAAATAATATATACTGTTCATGCGCAATAGAACCATATGCAATCGAATATTACAAACTAAAATAAATTCAATAACACATCTCATCAACTGCTGTCAAGGAATTTCTGCGAGCACTCGAAATTTCATCCTTGACAGCACTCTGAGATGTGTTCTGTTAATCTTACAATAAAAATGTCCTGAGTAAGACATATAAACTGCTTAAAAGTAAAATACAAAGGAGAAGAATCATGAATTATGTAGTATTAGTAAAAACCAATATCAATAACAATATTAAACACAATTCTATCGAAAAAATTCCATATCAAGGAAAAATTTCGCTCGAAGCTATGTACAAGCTTTGCGAATGCGATCTTGTTGATATTAAAGAGGTACCGATTCAGTTAGTAAAATTTGACAACGAGCTTGGAATTATCCCAGCCGTTACTCTGATATTCGATGAAGAATTTCTCTTAAAGAATCAGAAACCCATAGCTAATGAAATTGCAAGCGTTATTTTCGGCTACGGCCGGATGCACGATCAGTGCTTGTGTGGCAATGTATTATTATGCTACTCAAACGAAGAAGGCGACTGCTTACCATTCTGTGAGAGTGAAGCGAACGGAATTATTAAATGTCTTAAACGGATAAATGAACACATCAAAGATATGCAATTCAAGGTCCAGGAACCGATAATGACATTCAGAACATTTTAGGAGGATAATAAAAATGAAAATAAGAACAAAACAAATTATAAAATATGTACTAATGCTGGAAACACTTCCTCTTGCTGGAGATGAATTCTATGAAATAATGGCAAACATAAAACGTCGCCAAAAGAGAATCGATGCACTGCGTGAAAAGCTTCTGATGCCAGCAAGCTGCTATCCCTACAAACAGGCATAAATAAAAGAACCGGCGTATACTGCAAGGTGTGCGCCGGAAAAAAATTGGAGTAAATGAAAGCGTATATAAACAAATGTAAGGAGAAAATATGGACAATAAATTTGACTATAATTTTGATTATAACTTCTGGAAATTGAACCCTTCAGTTTTAAATAAGGGAGAAGAAGCCTTCTGTAAGCTTGCAGATAAGTTTAATATCAGCATCATAGAGCAGACTGAAATAGAAAATCAGGCCAAGGACGAAATACTTTATGCTTTAACAAAAGCATATCAAGAAAATAAAAATCCATTAAAAGAATCCAAACCATTTCTTTTAGCCAATCTCATTAATCAATACAAACTTGATAATTTAATCGAGCATATCTGCAGAAAGTATAATTTAAATGAGGATGATTTTTACCACAATGCTTACCATGATGGAAGTTATCTTAAAATTGAATATAAAAATAAACTTATTGCGTAAAATAATTTAAGGAGAAAATAATGCTTAAGTTTAAACACAAAAAAGGATACTGTCCTTGGATAAACATAAAAGGAATAACATACTACCTGCAAGATGAAAATAAAGGAAAAGATATTTACGGAAACACAATCTATGAATATAAATTCTGCTGTCGTAAGGATCGAGGAAGAATAATTAGCTTACCAGATCACTGTGCAGTTATTAATCAAATTGCAGGAACAAATTATTTGCCCAATAAAATGTATCCGTGGAAACCTCAAAACAAAACAGGTGAAGAAATTGCTGAATATTATTTGTTATATAATCTAAGATGCACAGAAAAAGAATACTATACACCTCTACCTGATAATACAGAAGGCATAAGAAAATCTTACTGCTGCTTTCTTATAGATGATAACAAACAGCACTGGCTATGGCACAGAACCATAGAAAATGAGCTATACAAAGAAAAAGAAATCTACAAAATTAAAATGAAAAGTCAAAAGCATACAATACAAAAAATATATCCAGTAGAAATTATATACTCATCCGAACCTTATAAAAAAGCTGAGGCAAATGCAATTAAATATCTAAAAAACAAATATGGATATAATGAATTAAAACAAACTCGACTTTTTTAATTAAAAATGATATAATAAAATATGTTACGTACAATATACAAGAAAGATGTGTAAAAAATGAAAGAATTTAAAAAGAAAAACATTGGTAATATATACGGATTAAATATCTACATCGATGTATATCCTGATAAAGAAATAGGCTTCTACATAATGAGAATTTACGATGAAACAGAAAACATAAGCCAAGGTTCTGCATTCGCAGCAATAGATAGCGATAAAGCATATATTCAAAAAAAAGCAATAAAAGAATTCAAAGCTATATTTGCTATCGTAAGTAAACAAATTTTAAAGAACATCGAATTTCAAATAGAAGATAATTGATTATTTAAGCAAAAAGGCAGATGCAATGCATCTGCCTTTTTGTTCTGATAAAACAACTCAATAATATGATATTTATAATTACGATGTAAGTCAATAAGCTGGAGCAATCATTCAAATTTTTTATAATGATAACAATCAACATTTTCCAAGAATTTCTTCATATCTATGCACACGAGCATAAAACCCGGAAGAAGATAAATGCTCACGAAACATAAACTCTTTTGATGTAATCTTACGAGCACGCCATTGTCTATAATTCTCTTTCCAGATATCATCAAAAGACCTTCTAGGACGACCATAAGGGCGACCTTCACGCAAACATAAATCAATACCCTCACGCTGCCTTTCACGAATAAAATCTCGCTCTAATTCAGCAAAAGCAGCAAAGAGGGTAGTAACAAATCTACCCTGCGGAGTAGAAGTATCTATGGACTCTTTTAAAGAAATAAGGCCAACGCCTTTTTCTTTAAGTCTATTAGCTATATCTAAAAAATCAACAGTATTACGAGCCAGGCGACTAATACTTTCTATATAGACAATATCGCCTTCACGGATGTAATCAAGCATAGCCAAAAGCTGAGGACGATCCGTAATATTTTTACCGCTGACATGCTCTTCATAAGTTCGGTCCAACTTAATACCACGTTCTTCCATAACGGCAAATTGCCGGCCAGTATTTTGATCTTTCGAAGAAACTCTCACATAACCTATATTAGCCATAAGACACTTGCCCTCCATCAATAATCCCAATTATGTCAATATACTAACAAAATGTGCTAAAAATGTCAATTAGAAATAGGACATCCTAAAAAGTCAAAAAGGACTTTTTTAGGACATAAAAAGCATAGCATCAGATATATCCTAAAAAAGTGTACTTTTATAGTAGTCTAAACTTTACTTCATTATAAATACATAGCGGGGAAGAAATTTAAGTTAAAAATTTTTGACACTAAATCTTGCGTATGCTAAACTTTAAATAAGAAAGCGCGTAACATTGTTAACTAATTGAGGTGTTTGCTTATGACTAATACATTAAATACTGCTTTTTTAAGCAATAATAGCGAATATACTGTTTTTAAATTTCGTGATAGGGTAATAACTTTTTTTACCGGAAAACGATTGGAAAAGTATACTAAAATATTAGAATGGAATAATGGCTATATAGTTGTACTCTGTAAAAATAAAAATGAGGATAAATTAGAAGAGGATTACATAGATTTATTGCCGATTTTGGATAATCTGTATATTGAACCTGAGGAGTTTCTTGCGCCAATAAAGGAGGTCGAAGTTCGTTATGACTGAAGCAAAAAAAATTGCTATAGCAGACGCCGCTGAAATGATTGTGGGCGGATATGCGTTTTTACGCAAAGACGATAACATAACTATTGTTAACTTAAACCGAGATGACGAGCATGTTATGGTCATTACTAAAGACGGGAAAATGCTTGAAAGCAGCATGGATCCTATCGAACAAGTTATAGCCCTAAAAAAATGGAAAGAAAATGCTCAATTTATGGAGGATGAAATTGCCTAAATATTTTCTTGATAAAATTGCAGGATATTATCTTTATTATACAAAACACTGTGTTATTGAGTGCATGCATGCTCATGCTAGTGACAAAAAACTTACCGAAGGTGGCTCAGCAAAATTTTTTGTCTTAGCAGATGGTTCCACAATTATACAAAATAAAGGCATTCTCAATGATAGAGAGATTCTCAAAATTCAAAAGTTTATTAAATTACACTATTTGGAAATGTATGAAATGTGGGCAAAAGACAGTGAAAATGGATTTTTTGGCGAAAAAAAGTAACCATAACAAACAAAAATTGCAAAAACCTGCGAAGCTTTGCTTCGCAGGTTTTTTAGCACATTGATATATTCTTATTATATTCCCAAATTCAGTCCACACTCCCTTGCGGGAGCGATAACATCAATCTTATATAACTAATAAATAGATAATAGAAAACGTAAAACCGAATTTCAACGCACACTTCCTAAACAAGAAGTGAAAATAAGCATTACGTGCTTCGCTTTAGATTACCTTCTTTCAACACATACTCCCACATAAGAAGCAATAGAACAATACGCAAAAACTTCGCATTAATAATGCGATTTAACACATACTTTAATATATCACCTACTTTATAATTTCAACTCACACTCCCATACAAAAAGCGACTAGTACAATAAACAAGAATCTAATACTGTACGTTGATTTCAACACACAATCCTACGTAAAGAAAATTACCCCTAACTAATGGAATTATACTTCTTTCAACACACGCTCCTACGTAGGGAGCAATGGAATTGCTTAAGGTTTTTTGTATTTTCAGGAGTTTCAATTCACGCTCCCATGGAGGGAGCAATCGTATAGATGGTATTTGGCCTGTATGTACCATATTTTGTTTCAACTCACGCTCCCAAACAGGGAGCGACTAAGCTATTACGCAATATCATTAGTGCAGACAAAGTTTCAGATTTAAATGTCTTGTCAGAATTTCAACTCACGCTCCCATGCAGGAAGCGATAGTATATTGCTGCAGTAAAGCATTTGAGCAAACTGGGTTTCAATTCACGCTCCCATACAGGGAGCGATTTTCTCCTTAATACTAATATTGTAGCTCACACACGTTTCAATTCACGCTCCCACGTAGAGAGTAATTCATGGCGTAATACTCGGCTTCTTGAGAGACCTTGTTTCAACTCACGCTCCCATGTAGGGAGCAATCCCATCTCCTACATATGAGTTACATCAATCAGCTAGTTTCAATTCACGCTCCCATACAGGGAGCGATTTTGACTGATGCTATTATGGATATGGCTGATAAAGTTTCAATTCACGCTCCCATGGAGGGAGCGATTTCATAGGTTTTTTGTTTAAGTACAGGTGGCTTGACGTTTCAACTCACGCTCCCACGTAGGGAGCAATTCCCGGCATTTGCTGTTGGCGTAGTCATCGTCGGTTTCAACTCACGCTCCCACGTAGGGAGCAATTTACAGTATACATTACATCTACACATTTGGAATCGGGTTTCAACTCACGCTCCCACGTAGGGAGCAATATATACCTTTGTTGATTTACCATCATCTTAGTTGTTTCAACTCACGCTCCCACGTAGGGAGCAATTTACACAAAAACAAGTTACAAGCTACCTTACAGATGTTTCAACTCACGCTCCCACGTAGGGAGCAATAGGCTCAATATAAAGCACTATATATAATGTGGAAAGAACATAAAAATGCGAACCATAAAATAGATAGATGAAAAAACCAATAAATAGCCTTATAATCTCTATGTTTGATTCAGCTTCACACTATTAGACAAGCTTATCCATAGTAATACCTACAGGAATAGCTGCTTCATCTACAAAAATGTCAAAATCATTAAACTGACGAGGATAATCAACTTTAGAATCAATATGGACAAGCTCTTTAAGCTTCCAGAAAGGAGCATTACCAAGCTCATGCTCATGAGTAAAGCGATAGATACCTCTTACGCTCATACCGTTTCTGCAGGAGCTTTCATCATTCTCGAACATATTGATAAGCGCAGTCTCATAAACCTTTAAATCCTCGGCAGTAAAACCATTTTTAGCAGCCTGGACAGCAGAAATACTTACATAGAAAACATAAAGACCATAAGGAACAATCTGTTTCCTGCCCATCTCATTAGAAGCATTCTTCTCAAAACGATCATTACTTGTAAAAGCCTGACGGGTAAGGGAAATCTCCTGGACAGTAATCGGATGAACGCTTCTGGCGAAAGAAGTCTGCACAGCACCTGTTACACGGCCGGCATCAAAATTACCAGTACTTAAAACAGCACCAAAAGTTCTGATATCAAAATACTTCTTAAGCATGAATTTCTGAGCTGCAACAACATTTTCAAGTTTAGAACCTTTTTCTGCAGCCTTAGAATCAAGACCAAGCTCATTATAAGCTTCAGCACTTTTATCATTTAAAGTACGGTCAGTCTGGATATAGATATCGTAGCCTTCAACACCAGGCATACGCAGCAATACCTGATTTCTGATTTTACGATTAAGGCACTGATTAGAAATAATACCATATTCGGTATCTGGATCCATACGTGGAGCATTATCATTATCCGGATCACCATTAGGGTTAGAATGAACAGCTTCCACCAATACAACATAATTCATTTTCTTAATCTCGTTACTCACAATCAACAACTCCTTCTTGATTAACTAATTTTTTCTCAGAACGATAAAGCTCTGCATTTTGATGATGATAGCCAACTACAAAACGTGCCTGGTCGGATTCATTCAGATGCTCAGGAATATTATCACCCAAAGCATCCATAATCTCGTTGATAAAGTCATAATAGAACTTAGCACGAGGGGCTTTCTTGATGTGATAAGAAAACAACACATTAAGAGAAGCAAACTTCTTGCTCGGATTACGCATGAAAGCAGCAAACGACGTATCTTTAATAGAACGATTAAGCTTCTTGCCGTTATTTGCATTACGTTGTACTGCTTCATAACAAGCAAAAAGACGGCCGCAAAGATACGCAGGATTAGAGTTAGAATAATCAAGGCTCATAAGCAATTCATCCTTTCTTTTATTTGACCTATGAATATCATTAAAGCAAGCACGTACAATGCCGACACGAATGTTATTGGTAATATAACCAGCATTAAAATCGTGCTGTATCCTATTAAGTGCCCTGCTTAAAATCTTTCGGGGCAGGGGAGAACCAATAGTGATTGATTTGAAAAAACCATATAAAGAATCTGCATCATTCCTTTTTACATTAGGATTATCAAGCACGCTGATGAGCTGCCAGATACCAACACGCCTAAAATCATCATCAAGACCAAAGCCTGATTGAAATCTAGCAATATTCAAGGCAATGGATCCTAAAGTACCTTCATAAAAGGCTTTAATACAAATTCTGGCCGAATTAGGAGCAAGAACAGCAATGCAGAATTTCTCTTTATCTAATATAGTATCTGCAGATACATCAAGACCATTACAAAGCTGCTCAATAATTCTTTTCAAAAGCTTATCTGCAGATTCTGACATATCATTATCTGTACCGAAAAGAACAGCAGAACAAAGCTTTTCTAAAGAAGAATCAGGATTCTCGGCCCAAAAAAGAAAAACAAGACCAGTAGTTTTTTCAACAATACAATGCTCATCACTGCTCAGAAGATAGTTAAGCGCAGCACCATACTTATCTACAGCAAGCTGAGAAATATTAGAATTTACCGACTGCTCCTTGCAATATGAATTCTCAGAATCATTATTGTAAGAAACAAGCGTCATACCACTTGCAAGACCGCCAGGGAAACGCATAATCTTTTTATGCAGCCTTGCAACAGGCAGCACAGCCTTAAAAATAGGACAATACGCTTCTGCAGTGCCCTCAGAAGAAGAGTTAGCACAAATTTGGTTCCATGAATCCTTTACGCCAGCATCATTCTGTAAAAGCGTCTCAGGATGGCCTGTAAGGCAAAAAGAAAACTTCTCTATAGTAAAGTCCTTAAACTCAGAAAAAAGCTCCTGTAAACAAGCTTGATTTTGCGTCTTTTCTTCAGCATTCCAGTTCTGCATGAAATTGATAAAAGCAATCACGATGGGAGAGGGATCAACAACAGACTTAAAAAAAGGCAGGTTCTTATCCAAAAAAAGACGATGCTTCTTTTCACATTTCTGCGTCGTATAGACTCCATTTTTCAAGGTCATACCAAAGATATTCTCTGGTCTATGCTCAATAAGAAAAGAAAAGCTATTATTAGCATCCGGCTGAGCCGGATAAAGCAGCTGCACAGGACGCTGCACTTCTTTTTCCTTACCATTTTTAAGCTTTATGGTGACAATCTCTTTAAAATTGCTGATTTTAGAGACTGTACCATCCAAATTAAGCTCAATAAGAGCAGTAATACCTCTATAAGCATAATTGTCAGGAGGAAGAAGGCCTTTACTTTTTAAAACATCACTGTATTCACAAAGCTTTTCAATGAACATCAGAACTCAGGCCTCCATTTCGCTACATCAATAACGCCATCTACCATAACAGGATTATAATATACGGCCGAAGCTTCATCACTCCACACAGTATCAACCCAGGATTCATAAGAATCAACAGCAGGTGCTTTCACAGCAAAATCAAGACCATAGAGCATACTGCCTGGAACGCGGGTACCACGCAAAGAAGCATCTACATCAGCAAGAGGAAACTCAGGGACAATCTCCCAATAATCAGCAAGACATTCCGAAAGGCCAAAATAAGGCTCACGGAAAACCCTGCCACAATCAAAACGTCTCATAAGGATATCCGTATGCTTGGGAATTCCTTCACCTGGATGAAAAGCCATGCAACCAGACATTTCAAGATGAAATTCAATACCGTAAAGCACATCCTTCAAAAAAGTAGTAGTACGCTGCGCACGTTCCGTATCCTTTTCCGTATAAACATGAAGATCAACATTTTTGCCAGATATAGCTTTATAAACTTTACTGCAAGGAATCTTATTCTTCAGCTCATTACGTTTAACACACATTGTCCTTATTGGATTAAAGACAACGATTTTATCAATTACGTACTGGAAGGCAGGCTTCCAATAAATACATTTCAGAAAACCAGCTAAAGCAGAAGGGGTAGGGACTTCATAGCTTATACGTTCAACCTTGAACTCAGGCCGCGTAAAGCAAGCTAAAGGACCACCGCACATCACTTTGAAAGAACGGCTTCTTCTTGGATACTCCATAATAATTTCCTTTCAAAACACACTAATTAATATTTTTTGACCTATATAAATTAGAATAAAAACCCAAAATCGAACTACCTGACATCTCAGCATTAATAAAAGAAGAGGCATCAGTCAGCTTAGCAACAAAAAATATAAGCCAAAGCAATTCATCATTACAACAAGATTCCTCATAGGAACGCTTTAAAAGGGTAATATGCTTCTCTCTAAGCTGTAATGCCCAACGAATCTGCTTATCCGAGCCAACAAGAGAAGGTAGGCTTTTCATAAATTCCTGCTTCTCTAAAGACCTGATAAGACAATCTGGACATTCATTCTCGCGATAGAACAGCAATTTCTTCTCATGCTTTAAAGTCTCACCATAAACATCGATGATGATTTCATGACCACAGGAGCAAGTGATTTTATATTTCATAAAACCAATCAATCCCTTCCTTTTCTAAAAATCCATGGCGGAGTAGGATGAACTTCCTGCCATAAACCACGATTGGAACGCTGCGCATCCAACATAAACCCCGCATACACAGGATTGGAATCAAAATGATTATAATGCCAGGCGTAACCGCTGCGAATCATCTCGCCATTAATATCTTTACCATTAAGATAAATCTTACCAACATAACGACCATACTGATCACAGGATAATACCTTGATAGATACATCCTTATCAGCAATCAAGTGCTCGAGATAAATTTTAGACTGCACACCATATGCCTGCTGCTTTTCAGGAGCATCTATACCAGCAAGACGGATCTTATATATATGCCAATCACTACGCAGTTTTACAGTGTCACCATCTAAAACATCTATAACCTGTCCATGCAAAACCTTCTCCGGAGAGACTGAAACTGAAGAAAGTGGAGAAGATTTGCAAGAGACAATCAATAAAGTAACAAGAAGCAAAACTAAAAATTTTACAAATCTAGACATGCTTCAAACCTTCATCAAAACTGAATTTCTTCATCAAAAGGCTCATTAAAAGGAACAGGTTCTTCCTTACCAAATGTAGAAAAAGAACCGGAAGAAGCATTAGAAGACTTGGACTCCATATATTCAAAGCGTCTACCGATTACCTCCGTTACCCAACGCTTGGAACCGTCCTTTGCATCATAGCTGCGTACCTGAATACGGCCGTCAACAAGAATTTTACTGCCTTTCTTTAAGCTGTTGCCGATAATTTCCGCACTTTTGCCCCAGAAAACTACAGGAATAAAATCAGCCTCATTCTTATCATCCTTACGGATACGGTCAACAGCCAAAATAAATTGAGTAACAACTTTACCACTAGAAGTATAACGGACAACAGGATCTTTGGTCAGACGACCAGATAATTTTGTCTCATTCATGAAAATAAACCTCCTCAGATACAACATAAAAACTGTTTTTGTCTTTAATAAACCGTACAAAACCTTTCGATATCAAAAGATTTAAATCATCAATTGATGCTCCACACTTATCTAAAACCGAAGCAGCATTATTCAAAAAACCAGCATCATCAGAACGCACCAGCATTTCAAAGAAAAGAAGTTTACTAGACACTGGCATCATCTGAAATTTATCAGTTTTAGTAATGTTTACAGGAATCAATTTTCTTATTATCATTTTTTATTTTTTATCCTTTTTACCAGGCTTACCATTATCATCAGGGAAAGTAGCTTTGCAATCCGGATAGGCATTACATGCCCAAAAATCTCCGTTCTTGCCGGTACGCTTCATAAGATAGCCTTTTTTACATTCAGGACACTTCTTGATAAAGGGCTTGCCTTTAACGTCAGGGAAAAAGACTTTACATTGATGAGTGCTGCAGCCCCAATAATATTCGTTTTCAACCTTTTTGCTCTTGTAACGAATAAGATACCCATTATGACAGATGGGGCAATCATAAATGGCAGGCTTACCGTTATCATCAGAAAAAGTAGCATTACAACCATTTTTCCATTCACTGCAAGACCAAAAACGACCATTTTTGCCATCCTTATAATAAAGCTTACCAACATGACAAGCAGGACAATCAGGGCGGTCCGACTTATCCTTGGCAGACTTAGTGAAATTGCTTTGAAGAGTCATAAGCTGAGAAACATAATCAATCTCTTTTTTCATGAAATCATCAAAAGACATTTCACCATGTTCCACCGCATCTAAATCCTGTTCCATAAGAGCTGTAGAATCAGGATAAGTAAGCTCATCTGGAAGATTATGAATAAGCTCTTTTACAGTATCTGAAACGGAAAGAACCTTAGAAGATTTTTTTCCAGTCTCCAAAAGCATCTCAGCATCAAGTAGCTCTTTGATGATTTTAGAACGGGTAGCCTCAGTACCAATCCCTTTAACGTCTTTAAGCTTTGTCTTTAAAGATGCATCTTTAACGTATTGATGAGCATTACACATAGCACCAATCAAAGAAGTCTGAGTGAAAGGCTTAGGTGGAGCAGTATTCTTCTCGGTATAATCAGCAACGGAAAGGACAAGTTTATCACCTTCATGCAGCTCAGGAAGCTGTTTAGATTCTTTAGCAGCATCCTTATCCTTGTCCTTAGAATCAATTTCTTCATCTTCATCTTTTGCGGCAGCAGTCCAGCCAGCCTTTAAAATAACCTTACCTTTGGCTATAAAAGTTTCGCCGGCACAATCAATCTCACAGACAGTATCTTCAAATTCCTGCAGGGGATAGAACTGCAAAAGATAACGCTTGGCAACCATTTTATAGATAAGCTGTTCATCAGTACTCAAAGTCAAAAAGTCAACTTTTTCCATAGTAGGAATAATAGCATGATGGGCATCAACTTTTTTGGAATTGAAAGCTTTTCCTTTGATGCTGCTGTCTGCACCATCTGCAAGAAGCTTGATTTCATCTTCACCTGTTAATTTAAGATTAGCAATAATAGTAGCTGCATCAGCATGCTGACTATCAGGAATATACTGAGCATCAGAACGAGGGTAGGTAGTAAGCTTCTTCTCATATAAGCTTTGACATACGGCAAGAACTTTATCAGGAGATAAAGCTTTGCACGTTTGCTGGAGCGTAGAAAGACTGAAAGGCAATCTAGGCGCCTTTGTCCCTTTCTTTTTTTCAAGTTTCTTTACTACGCCAGGCTGACCTTCAACCTGCTGCAGAACCTTACGGACTGAAAGGATATCAATAACACGCCCTTCACTGTCCAAACCTTCAACATCATCTGCAGGCTGCCATAAAGATTCAAATGGAGTAGAATCATCAGTCCTGAAAAAAGCGCGTACAACATAGTATTTTATAGATTTAAAGTTTTCGATTTCAGCATTACGACGAGCAACCAAAGCAAGAGTAGGGACTTTGACACGGCCAACCTTAAGAGTCTTGCCGCTGTCTAAAGAATATTTTCGACTAGCATTCATACCGATAAGCCAATCTGTATAATCACGGCCTAAAGCAGCTTTATACTGGTTACGAAGTTTAGAAGAAGAATTATCTTCCATAGAATCGAAAGCACGCTTAACGCTCACATCATCATAAGCATTGATTAAAAGACGTTTTGTAGGTTTTTTGTTCTTGATAGCTTCCAGAACCTCATCGACAAGATACTGTCCTTCTCGATCCGGATCTCCTACATGGATAATTTCATCAGCATCTTTAGCAAGCTTTTTGATAACATTAAAAGCATTCTTAGAAGAACCACCTTTAACGTGCTTTTTAAAAGGGGAAGGCAGAATAGGAAGAGTATCATAAGAAAAATTTTTTAAAGCAGGATCATAATCATCAGGCTCATCAAGGCCGAGAATATGCCCATAAAGCCATGCTACACAATCGCCGGCAACACTATAATATCCATCTTCTTTTTTTGGCTTACCGAGAAAAGAGGCGACAGTTCCGGCCAGAGAAGGCTTTTCACAAATAAATAAACGCATTTTACCAAATCCTTTCTTGAATAAAAAAAGAGGTATCAAGCCAGTCACAGGACTGACTTAATACCTCTGAATAATTCAGGTTTGAAATTGTATTTATACTATAATTATAAATCGTAATACCGAAAACGTCAACACAAAAACTAAAAAATTAAACTTTAATCGAATTAAAATAGAATAAAAAGTCATGCTTATTTTTTTACTGCTGTACTATTTTGTCTTTAAAAAACTCAGAGAGAATTCGGCACTCGTCGTTTTCGTTAAAGCTGCGGTTTATAAAATTCGGACCTAAAAGACCTGGAATAAGTCCTCTATATACTGTTTCGACTACTTCACCTGTATTTATTCTACGCATCTCGCAGGATTTTGGTTTAAACAGCTTTTTATCATAATCCAAAGTACAATCTACAGTCTGAATACGGTTCTGCTTAGGATACCAGAAAGCCGCCTTCAGATTAACTTTATTCTTTTTGACCTTTACTGTCTTAGGATAATAGAAGACGCCAACACTTCCTGTAGATTTGATCCATGTCAGGCCTAAATCTTTAGGTGTAGTATAGGGCGAACCATCCTGATTAGGAATATCAAGGAAGTAAGCAAACTCACGCTGCAGAACACTGTTGATATGATACTTTCCATAACGATCAGACAAATCATTAGCATCTGCAAAAGAATAGCCACCTCTATTATAATCACCGATAAGTTTATCAGTACCACGCTCATAGTATCTCACACGCAATACATGGGCAGTACTCTGAGAAGCATCTTTAAACAGCTTAAGGCGTTCAAAGCGGTATTCATCATAATGATTATAAGGGGAAGGTGTAATAAAAATCAATACATCTACCGTATGAGCTGCCTTATCTACCTGAATACTGTCAGTATCGAACTTAGGGGTAATAAGATCATTAGTCACTGTATCTGCAGGTACAATAAGAGAAACAGGCCCCATGCTGATAAGATTAGTAGCGCTGCAACTATTAGCTAAAAACAAGAGACTGCCGGCTACCAATGGTAAAATCTTCTTCTTTAACATACCATCACTCTCCAAAATAAAAAGTCAAGTATATTATAGCATAAATCACAAAAAGCAACAAAAAAGCAGGCTTTTCAGCCTGCTTAGAATTAAGAAATACTATGAAAATAGCTAAACCTAAGACAAATTTGATAAGAATAATACAACCATCTTTAAGATTTTTTAGAGAATTCAACCCAATAAGATGAATGAGAAAAACCATCATAACCTAATATATACTCATTAGTTGTTTTATTATATAAAGAAGCAGGACCATCTTTTTCAAGTAAAAAAGTAACCTTCCCACTTAATTTCAATGAACGTGATACAATATCGGGACTACCATCGTTTTCCCCACCTGGAAGAACATGATAGAGAGTAACAATATACTCCGCACCATCTTCTCCAAAATCAACAGTAGTTTCAGCTTTTGCAGGATTACCATCCTCCTCCATACAGGAAAGACCAAATGTATTCGGTGCAATATTACTACCATTTACACTGCCAGAGGAACTGTTACCACTGTTACCAGTATCAGGAGTGGTTGTACCACTACCACCACTTGTACCACCACTTGTACCACCAGAAGAACCTCCGGAATTGCCACTGTCGCCAGTATTACCAGAATCGGGAGTAGTAGTACCGCTGTTATCACTGCCACCTGTATTACCAGTGTCAGGAGTAGATGGGGTAGAAGTAGAACTACTACCGCTCGAAGAAGGAACATCTGAAACAGGTTTTAATGGCAAATCCCTATCGCTATTTACACTGGTTTCTATTTTTTTACCAGAAAGATTAGCAACAAGACGGAATTTATTATCCGAAAGCTTAGTATAAGTGAATTTAGACAAATCAATATCATGCAAACCCATGATAGCAAGCATATCCTTACTTAACGATTCAGGAAGCTCATAATCATGAGATGTATACCAATTTATGATTGCTTTATCTAACATAGCACTGTTACTGACAATCTGTTTATCTGCAATAGCAGTCTTTAAGCCTGTAATACCTCCTGCAGCACCTATTCCACCCATAAACATACAAGCTATAGCCAAAGCTAAAATAATTTTGACAAGCATAATAACCCTCCTTTGATCGTTTCAAGAGAATAACAGATTGTATATAGCCCAAAGAGATGGCCTATTAAAATAAAAATATAAAGGAAGCCATACGAGAAGCACTGGAGCATATGCTAATTCAATATCTTCAGCATGTTTCCTGCTTAATAACAGCATCAGAACACCCAAAATGCCGCCTAGCATCATAGCAAAAGCAAAATAATGTAAAAAACTCGTATCCAGGAAAAAACCTAACGCAGCGAGCAAAATAACGTCTCCCTGACCAAAGGCTTCAAAGCCATAGACCTTATATACAACACCAAAGATTAATAAGCCGACTATGAGGCCCATAGCAAGGCCGTAGAGAGAAGAAAAAAAGTCTCCATAGAAAACCTTATACAATGCAACAAAAACCATTGTAAGAACGATATCTTTGTCATAGATGGCATGTTCACGCCAATCTATGACAGAGATTCTGATAAACATAAGAAAAATAAAAAATAGAAAAACATAAATTAACATATAAATACCTAAGCTTTTAATTTGGACCAATAAGCCTTATGACAATCACCATAAATATGCCACTTAGCACCTTTCGGAACAGGAACACAAGCAGAAATAGCACCAGTACCATAGCTACGGCCAACAACATAACCTAAAGTGACACCATCAACATCAATACCGTAAGATTGCTTACTACTACCATAAGCAATAATAAAACCAGCTTCTTTAGCAACACCATTTAGCTCACCGCTACCTAAATATTCAGCTTTACCGATATCCAAATCACCAGCTTCAACACTATATCGTTGAAACGTTAAAGTAGAACGAGGCAAGGATTCAGCATCACTATAAATATTGACAGTAACAGGACGTTGCTTTATAGAAGATGAATAACTTGATTCTTCTCCTAAAATCACTTCTTTAGAAAAGACAGTGCCGGCTATCTTTGCTTTTGCTAAAGAAGATAAATTTGAATATGGCATAGAACGCATAAGTTCAGCTTCAGATGCAGCATACTGCTGAGCCTGCAGAGTAGTTTTATTAGAACCAGTGCTGTTGATAGCAGCCTGAGTAATTTTTGCCGTACTGACGCTCATAACTGAACTGATAACAGCAAGAACCAATACTACTGCGAGAAGAGCACTACCTTGTTTTTTTGAGCTATGAGAAATTTTCATTTTAAATCCTTTCTCAGCACAGACAAAACAAAATTATACTTTCATAATATAGTAAAGTGCATAGTATGGAGGGCGATTTTCATGAGGTTTTTGTGCTTCAGTAGCTACAGCAAGAGATGTTATCTGCTGTCCTTTAACTGGACCTGAAGGAGCACTCCAATAACCACCATGGTTTGAACCATTCCAGAAAATCCAGCCACCACCAGAAGGAAGCTGAAATTCAATCTTTGAAGCTAAACCAAAAAAATCACCATTATTAGAACCAAAGTTATAAGAACCTACACCATGATAATGACTGCCAACCTGCGGAGCTTCTAAGGTTACTTCATTCTCACCACCAATATCTGTGAGCTTATAAGCATCTCCTGCACCAACAATAAAACGATTACGAAGGTCAGGAGTACCATTTTTACCATCACAGAGATAGAAACCATCAGGGATTTCATCTAGCTTACCATACCAGGGAAGAATAGTACCTTGTGGAACACTGGTGCCATTGGAAACGGAATAACGAGTGAATTTTAAAGAAGCACGAGGAAGTGTTTCGCTATTACTATATACGTTAATCGTAACATCCTTTTGCTTAATTTTATCGTTATTAGGATAATCTGTCTCATCACCAATGATAACTTCGTCATAGAAAGTATTAGAATTTGAAATTATAGATTTTGTCTGAGCTGTTAAATCACTATATTTTTCGGCTTTCACCAGTTCAGCTTTGCTTGCAGCATACTGCTGAGCCTGAAGGGCAACCTTAGAGCTGCCAATACTGTTTTGGGAAGCCTGGCTGATTTTAGCAACACTCACGGCCATAAAGCTAGAAATGACGCTTAAAACCAGAACTACTGCTAAAAGAGCACTGCCTTTACAATATGTGGACTTTTGTAAAGTGGGGGGGCACAACGATAAATTTGCATAATTATATCCTTTCCCTCACAGCTCAGATATTAAGTTCTATAATTTCATGATATAGTAAAGTGCATAATACGGCGGACGATTTTCATGGGGTTGATCACCACCTTGACCTTGTACAATCTTACTACCATCAAATTTGACAATATATTCTGTAGAGTTAGCGTCAGCATTACCTTCTGAACGTAACCCTTCTTCAACAACAGAAAAACAACCTGAAACAGCGTTCCATCCTAATGTAGAAGATGGTCCTTTACCGTAAAAAGTATTTGAACGGCTACGAAAATAACCAACAGCACTACTAGCATTATGATTATGCCACGGCATTTCATTAATACTTAACACATGAGTACTTTCGCCACCAACAGCAGCCAACTTATATGCGTCTCCTGCACCAACTAAGAAACGATTTCTTAAATCAGGAGTACCATTTGTACCATCGCAAAGTGCAAACCCATCGGGAATGTTCGCAAGATTTCCATACCATGGAATGATAGAGCCTTGGGGCACACTAGAAGCTTCTGTAGAAACAGAGTAACGCATAAGCTTAAGGCTGCTGCGTGGTAATGCTTCGCTATCTTTATAAACACGGATGATGCATTCTCGTTGGCTTATATTACTGTTACCAGGATATTCACTTTCTGCACTAACACTTACTTCATCATAAAAACCATCTGAATTTGAAATTACTGTCTTGTTTTGAGCTGTGAGTTCATCATATTTTGTGGCCTTCACAATATCTGCTTTAGATGCAGCATATTGCTGAGCCTGTAAAGTAATCTTGTTTGTACTTGTACTGTTTATTGCTGCCTGAGTCAGCTTAGCTGTTCCGACGGAAAGCATACTGCTTATGACAGCAAGAATAAGTACAACTGCTAAAAGGGCAGAACCTCTCCTATATTTTTGTATAATGGGGGGGCACAGCGATATTTCTTAAAAACACATTTCATTTTACTTGCTCCTTACAAGCTCAAAACAACAGTAATAACATGATCAGGACATTATGAGAAGAACGGTAGTATGTGTAATGTCAGCACCACTAGAAGCATGAGTAGAAATGGTAATTGTAGAACCAGCTGCAAGGGAAACCTTATAATCTCCACTGGCTGACTGGCTTGTATCAAAAAACCATCCATGGCCTTTGCTACCAGTTTTATAAGTAACTGAATCCATAGACAAAGTTCCAATACCGCCAATGTTGACAGTATTGGTTCTTGTTCCTTCGCCATGAGTATCAAAATCAGTAATAGCTAATACAGACAAATGGCTGACATTACCTGGAAGCGTATATGTTACAGAACCATCTTTAGGTATAGAAAAAACCTTAGAAGATATAGTGCTACTAGAAGGAGCTTTATATCTGATAAAATTGACCGTAGCTCTAGGCAACGATTCACTATTACTATATATATTAACAGTTACATCACGCTTTTTTAAACCTCCAGATAAATCAGTTTCATCTGAAAGTACTATCTCTTTTTGAAAACCTGAATCTGAAATAGACTGTTTATTTTGAGCCTTCAAATCTGAATAATTTGTTGACCGTAATAATTCTGCCTCAGAAGCAGCATATTGCTGCGCCTGAAGCGTAGCTTTGTTAGAACCAGTGCTGTTGATAGCAGCCTGGGTAATCTTGGCCGTGCCTATGCTCATAACTGAGCTGACCACAGCAAGAATTAAAACTACCGCAAGAAGGGCAGAGCCGCGCCGATAATTTTGTATCGTGGGGGGGGGTGCAACGGTATTTAAATTTTACTATATTCATAATCTTGCTCCTTTCGACACAACATCGATATATGGAACAGATAATAATTCAGGTTTGACAAAAAGACAGATAAAACGTATAATAAACACAAAGAGACAACTGGTTGTGGAAAGCCGGTTCTCCTCAAAACTTTAGTGATTAGAAAGAAACCGTCTTACCGCTTAGGCGGTTTTTTTCATGCCGTAATTACTTACGATACGAAAGGATCAGCACGACCAGAGTTGCGAAAGCAATCATCAGAGATAACGCTTCGAAAACAGTCATAACATCACCCCCACTCATTAGGGAGTAGGAAAACCGACTACCAGCTGTCTCAACTGGTATTATAACATAATATTAAACTTTTGAAAATGCACCTGTAATGGTGTATTTTTTATTTTAAGCAGCTTTGATAAAATAACGCACAGTTACGGAAGGTGGCTGAACAGTAGTAGAAGCGCCATAAATCGAATTACTATAAGAAGCATCAAAACTTATACAAATAGAACCACCACTATATACACCATTTCCTATTTCGACAGGATACAAAGCATTGTAAGTCTTTGTAGCACCAAAACACCCATTGCCACCAGCAACTAAACCTGTGTCATTACCTGTAAATGTTTTACCGGTAGATCCAGTAATATTAGGCAGACCAGCTTCCTTCACAGTACCAGCAAGGCTATTACCTTCAAGAAAGCGGCCTCTATAATCAGGAACAGTAGTTGTACCTAATACAGCACTAAGCTCTGAATAAGCAGCACAAGACTGGCCGTTACATTCAAGCCATGTACCATCACTAGGATTTTTGCTGGATGCCCAAGCTATGACTGTCCCGATAGGAACACCGCTGGCTTTCTGCTCTACAGAATAGCGGGTTAGCTTAATGGTAGAACGGGGAAGTGATTCATTACCTTTGTAAACGTTTATCGTAGCTGTTTTTTGCTTGATTTGTTCAGAGTAATCGCTTTCATCTGAAAGAATTACTTCTTTTTGAAAACCTGAATCTGAAATATCTGCTCTAGATTGAGCTGTCAAATCAGTATAACTAATAGATTTAATAAGGTCTGCCTCAGAAGAAGCAAACTGCTGCGCCTGGAGCGTAGCTTTGTTAGAACCAGTGCTGTTGATAGCAGCCTGGGTAATCTTTGCCGTGCCTATGCTCATAACTGAGCTGACCATAGCAAGAACCAAAACTACGGCAAGAAGGGCAGAACCGCGCTTATAGTTTTGTATCGTGGGGGGGCACAACGGTATTTGAATTTCAATACATTCATAATAGCACACCTCGACTAAAAACAAAAAGCAGACGGCGGCTACGCCACCGCCTGCGGTGAGAAAAAAAGATTAGAAGCTACGAACAACAGAAGTCATATCGGTACCGCTTGCATCTTTAGGAGTGCAGGTTACAGTACGGTCAGTCTGACTGTAGGTATAAGCAGTACCCCAAGGATCTAAGATGCTGTTAGCACTTACAGTGCTGCCTTTAGTTTGAGTAAGGAAAGTATGAGCAGTACCATCAACAGCTTTATCTGCAGGAAGACCAGTAATCAAAGAAGCAATATCAGCCGGCGGAGTAGAATCAGTACTCATAGCCTCGTAAGCAAGAGCTGCAGTGCAGATAGCTTCCATATCCTGACGCATCTGAGCCATCTTACGGGATTGCTGTGCCTGAGAGTAACCAAAGAAAGCACCAACGGACAATGCAATGATGATAGCGCAAGCTACCATAATCTCAATAAGGGTAAAACCTTTACGACGTTTACAATTCAGTTTATTCTTCAAAGTCTTCAAAGAATACATTTTAAAAACCTCCCCTAAAAATTTTTCAAAAAAAAGTACTTATTAGTCAAAAATTTACCGCGATCAGAAGCCCCCTATGCCGATATCGTCACCGGCAAAAGAGCCACTATAGCTGCCTGTTTCATCAGTTTTGTTTTTACCACATGACCACACGCCGAAACGCCTATTAGTATCATCAATGGAAAACTTATAAGCTGTTCCCCATGGATCAGTAATGGTATCACTATCAAGCCAGGGACCATATGAACCAGATTTAGTAGTGAGAGCAGACAAGGTAGCCGGATAAGAACCCATTTCAAATTTATACTGCTTGATAGCAGCACTGATACTGGAAACATCCGTCTGAGCTTTATTATGCCTGCCTTGGTCAAGAAGCGTACTGCCTATAAGAATCGCGCCGACAGCCAGGGCAACGATAATGGCACAGGCAACAAGAATCTCAACGAGCGTAAACCCTTTCCTGCTTCTTTCCCAAAATAAAAAACCACGGTTTTTTAACTTTACCGTGGACAACATTTTTTTCACCTCCTTATCCTCGGTATTTATTCCATAATATTGGAAGACTTCAAGCAAAAGCTTTCGTTTCCAATCCCTCGGAAAAGGAGGTTGAGCAATATTTAATTTTATATTCATCCTATCTGTATAACAGACGGAAAAAACCTATTTATTATAAAGAATTTCTTTGCCATCTGAATACCTGATAATATTCTGACCGGAGTATATACTACAGATACCGATATCGTCACCTTGAACACAATCTGGCGTATTAGAAAGAGTAGAATCAAGCTCTTTATTGGCTCCGTAGCTCAAGACATAATAAGTGCCATTGCTATAATAAGAATAAAAATAATCCTGATTCCATGGATCCTTCAGCACATCAGCATCAAGCCAGGGACCATATTCACCATTTTTCTTAGTCAATGTCTCTAACTTATCTACCATATTACCAGTATCAAAATAATACTGGCGGACAGCAGTATCAATAGTTGTAATATCAGTCTTTGCCTTATTATATTTGCCGTTCTCTAAAAGATTATGCCCGATAAAGACAGCACCGGCAAAAAGAGCAATGACTACAGCACAGGCTACAATAATCTCAACAAGGGTAAAGCCGTGTTTCTTAGAAGAAGAAAAAACCACGGTTTTTTGCTTTACCGTGGATAACATTTTCAACACCTCCTTATCCTCGGCAAATTATTCCATAATATTAGAAGACTTCAAGCAAAAGCTTTCGTTTCCAATCCCTCGGAAAAGGAGGTTGAAAGATATTTAATTTCTATGTATCAGACATTGGAAATGCGGCTCATATAATCAAACATCGGTACAAGAGTAAACATAAACATAAGAACAATCAATAAACCCATCGGAAGCATTACAAGCAATGTAATCTTCGTAGAGGTAGGCTCAATCATGTTGTTAAGTAAACGCTCATAATACTTGCAGTCATGCTCTAAAGCAAGAGTAATATGATTAGATTTTTCGCCGGCATTGATGCTGGCAAGCAGCATATTATCGAAAACAGGTGTATCACCATGGTTGTGATGCTGCATACTGTCTGCAAGGGTATTGCCCTTGATGATATCCTCACGTACTTTGCCAACAGCATTGGAAACAATGCTATTGTCTACAACCTTACTAGCCTGCGAAAGGCTGTCAGTCAAGGTAAGACCACTTGAAAGCATCAGATTCAGAACAGATGCCAGCTGATGCTGTACAAAGTAGAAATGCAGCTTACTGTAAATAGGAAGGCGCAACTTCCAGCTATCAACAATGCCAACATTATTAGAACTGAACCATTCCCAGGCTTTATAAAGACAACAGAGAACAGGTAAAGTAATAAACCAGTAATCAACAACACCGTTTACACAGCCGCTAACAAAGCTGACAATCCAAGGGAGAGGAATGCCGGTCTCTTTATAGAGCTTTACATATTCAGGAATTGCAATCTTGATATAAGCAATGGTCATAATTGCCATGAGTACTGCAGCAATCTTAGGGATAAAAAGAGCATTTTTTACCTTGCTATAAAGATTATGCTGCAGCCACATCAGTTCAGAAAGCCTGAGAAACGTATCAGATAAGCGACCGGCACGATCACCAGATTCAATAGTAGGAGCAACAAGCCTGGGGAAAACGCCTTCCTTCTTGAAAGCCGCACCAGCGGCTACGCCAGCAGATAAATTGCGGCTGATATTTCTAAGAGCCTGACCTAATTTGGCATTAGTCTGTACATGTGCAATCTCATTGATAGCCTGCTGCAAGGTACTGCCAGATTTCAAAAGCATGTAAAGCTGATCAAAACAAGCGTAAAAATCGGCTAATTTAGGCTTATCTGCACCAATAAAAGCATTGATTTTTTCCACGAAGCTCATTATTTACGCCTCCTTGAAAAATAACCTTCTTTAGCATTATTGACTTGATTTTCGAAATCTGCTGCCTGACTGATAAGCTCTTCATCGGGTTCGATGCAGCTGAGAAGTTCTTCTAAAGATATATCACCTTTAATGACATGAGCAAAACCCTTATCCCAAAGGCTTTTAAAACCTATGTTTTTTCGAAGAAACAGCTCAATATCTACAAGGCCATGCTTTTCGGCAAAATAATCGCGCAGATAGTTATTGAAAGGAATAATCTCAATGATAGGAATACGTCCGGCAACACCTGTAGAATTACATTCACTGCAGCCGTCAGAAATATAAGTGACATAATCACCATTCTTATCCCTGGTCAAAGCTTTCTTGTCTTCAGCACGTAATTTATCAAGAATTTCCTGCGGCACCTTAATCTGATGCTTACAATGAGGACATAATGTAGATAAAAGCCTTTGACTTGCAATACCTACAATCTGCTCAGCAAAACCACTGACATTTACGCCCATATCCTGCAGACGGCGGAACACTGAAACAGAATTACGTACATGCAGCGTAGTAAAAATTAAATGCCCTGTCTGAGACGCCTGCACAGCAGTAAGAGCTGTTTCAGCATCACGAGTCTCACCGACAAGCATAATATCAGGATCCTGACGCAGAGAACTACGTAAGCCGCGCTGGAAAGTATAATTAGTACGCTCATCCTCAGCGTAGCGCACCTGGCTTTGAGCAATACCATCAATATAACGTTCGATAGGATCTTCGAAAGTTACAATGACATATTTACCTGTCTGATTCAACTCATTAAGAAGAGAGTAGAGAGTAGTTGTCTTACCTTCACCAGTCGGACCACAGATAAGGATAATACCATTAGGTTTATAGATCAGAGAACGCAGAAGCTTTTCCTCATCAGAATCAAAACCTAAATCTGAAATCGTAGGAATAACATCAGAAGTAGAAAGGATGCGGAGAACAACCTTATTACGTTCGCCATCACCACCATAAGGCATAGTGGAAAGACGAATATTTTTACCTACAAAAGTGAAACGGCCATCCTGTGGAATAAGATTATTGACATTGATATTGGCATTGGTCTTATAGATACGGGTAATCATAATCTCGTCTTCAACAGATAATGTCATACCGCTGTCAACTAAAACACCATCACAGCGATAGATTACATTCGCACCATTACGCATCGGGGTGATATGGATATCACTCGCATTTAAAGCAATACCTTTCTGCAGGATTTCCTCACTTTTTCTGGTCTGCTCACTGGTAACAGATGAATCACGCTTTTCCTCAACAGCCTGCAGAGCTGCAGGCTGAAACTGCTGCTTATAATGGGCATTAAAGCCGGCAGTAAAATTATTGTAATCGCAGGACAAGAAGTCAATCCTCTCTATATCAGAGTAATTCTTGCGGACAAGAGCAAGTATAATGCTCATATCCATAAAATTATCCTCAAAATGACTAGTCACAACAGTAAGAGTATGACTGTCCTTATCATAGGAAAGAGGCATCATAAAACGCTTTTCCATGATATCCTTGTCAAGCATAGCTAATACATCAGGAGATATAGATTCATTGACCAGATTATCAGAATACTTATTGTTCATGTCTGCCACCTTCATCCATGCTGTCAATAACAGCACGCATCATAGCAGTAGATTTCTTAAGTTCACGGCGGAGCTTATCATTTTCTGCATTTTTAGCCTTAAGCTCAGCTTCACGAGCCTTTAAGATGTCCTCACGTTCTTTAAGGGAAGCAGCAAGCTTATCTTTATCGACCTCCGCTGCAGCTGCTTTTGCTTTAGCTTTATCAAGCTCAGCCTTTGCATCAGCATCAGTCCTTAAATTAGGAGTATAACCTTCACGCTCTGCACGCAGCTCGTTCAACTTATCACGTAAGCCTTTAGTAGAAGTCTGCGTCTCAACTTTTGGTCTGCCATTCTCGTCATAAACAATAGTAGGGGTAATGGCAATCACAATCTCAGTATCTTTTTTCTCAATACTACGGGATTTAAAGATTTCACCAAGAACAGGGATTTTAGAAAGGAAAGGAATCTGCTTGATAGATTTGATTTCCTCGTTCTTAAGCAGACCGCCCAAAAGAATAGTTTCACCATTCTTTACACGCACAGTAGTTTCGGCACTACGTTCGCTAATTTGCGGAGCTTTATTATTACCACTTTCAACCCACTGAGAAATAGTGGAAACACTAGGCTTAATAACAAGTGTAATGGTTTCCTTATCCAGTTCATTGATTCTGGGCAAAACTTCAAGCTTTACACCGACTTCTTTATATTCAACGGAAAGTGAAGTATCACTGTCACTATCATTGGAATCGCTGGTAGAAGTAAATACAGGAACCTTATCACCCATAAGGATAGAAGCTTTTCTGCCATCAAATACAGTCACATTAGGACGGGCAAGAACTTTACCTTTAGAAAGAGTTTCCTCGTGATTAGCAGTTATACCGAATTTAAAGCCATTATACCCGCCAACAGACGTATCTTTAGTCCAAGAATCGCTAGAATAAGACAAACCCATTGAACGGTCCTTTCCTTTGGAAAGCTCGACAACAGTAGCTAAAATATTGACCTGCTGCTGCGCTTTATCAATATTACGCAGCTCGCTACGAACTCTGTCAATAGTTGACGTACTGCCGCTTACAGTAAGAGAATGAGTTTCATTATTGACAACTACCTTGGCATCATCAAGCACGGAAAGCTGCTTTGCAGCAGCATCAGGCTCAATATGTTTCAGTTTAATTGTTTCTATACCAGACATGGACTTATTGGGAGCAATAAGCACAGTATCCATATTATCAAGGTACTCGTAACTGAAATTATTGGAGAGAGCAAGCGCACGCAATGCTGTATCAAAATTAGTATCATCCATGTGCATGGATACACTGCCTTTTAAATCACCATTTATTACAATATTACGGCCACTCTTATAACCAAGTGCACGCAGAGCATCTACAAGCGGAGTACCAGGAGCGAAATCAATAGGGAAAGCAAATCCCGTGTTAGTAATAAGCATCATAGCTGCAAGAACAGCCGAAGTAAATTTTGCTGGTTTCATTTAATTATCCATCCTTCCGTCAACGTTGCGCTATGAAAGCGCCGTTGACATAAGCACCTTTCATAGTTACCGTACCAATAGTTCCAAATTCTGTATTCTGTCCAGTACGCGCGGTAATTGATTTACCTCCACGGCTGATTATTACAACATCAGGAGGAAGCACACCTAAAACAACCAATTCACCACCTGAACTGCCAGGCAATCCGCCGGGCATAGAAGGAACATCAGGAGGAGTAGGAGCAGCAATTCCAGACGGCATATTCATATTACCTGTAGGAAGTGCAGATGCATCAACCAAAAATCCAAAAGGACTACTGGAAGAAGCATGAGCAACACTGCCGGTAGAAATACCAAGTGAAGCAAGATTGATTACAGGAATCTCATTCATTTGAATTTCTTGCGGAATAGAAACGTAATTCCAGGCTGCAAATGTACCAAAACCCATAAGCATACTAACAGTATAAGCGGCCAACTGAGCAGTTATTGATATTTTTTTCATAGCACTTTTGACCTCCTTAGCTTAGTTATAATAGATATTGTAATCAAGTTTAACTTTAATTAATCCCTGTGCACCTGTCTTGGAAGCACCATTAGAATTATCTGTGCTGACAGAAGCATTGGTAATAACAACAAAATTCTTTTTCTCAAAATCACTTAGAGCAGCATTAAGGTCATTCCAATCCCCAATAAGATCAACAGAAGTCTTACGAGCTTTCAAAGGACCTTTGTCATTACCCTTGTCATTCTTCACACTGACAACAGTAAGCTTGTGTTCCTTTAAGATATCAAGCTGCTTCTTTTGAATATCATCAACATCGGCAGCCTTACAAGGTTTTAAAATAAACTTATAAAGATTAGTTGCATCTTTATAATCAAACTTCTGCAGCCATACATTCTGAGAAGCAAAATCGCTTGCCTGCTTATTATTTTCAGCCATCTTAGACACAAACATCGAGGAAAGCATCACACTACCTGCAAGAGCAGCTACAGATAAAAAACCAGCAAGAAAAATCTTTGTCTTGAAATTTGACTTATCTTCAGAAAAAGAACCCATTACTTGCCACTTCCTTTCGATTTAGGAGAAGATTTAGCTGCAGCTTTCTGCTCATCAACATGCACTATAATAGTAAATTCATTCGTACCCTTGTTATTGGAAATAGAAGCAACACCGGCCTTTTTCCCTTTGCCAAAGTCAAGAGCAGATATATAGGCATTTACTGAATCCTGGTTCGGCGTAAAGCCTTTAACAGTATACTGCTCAGGAGAAATGACAATATCAGTCAAAGTAACATCTGCAGGACGGGCATTTACAAATTTATTTATGATTTCATAAACATTTACGCCACGCGGACGGCCCTGCTTCATCAAAGCAGCACCCCTGCTAAGATTATTATTCAGCGATTGCGCCTTACCATACAATTCCTGGCTATACACAGGCTTAGGTGTAGCCATATAAGCGTAAGCCAAAGCTAGACCGCTTGTAACGGCACCAGCAAGGCAGAAAACACAAACAGTATTTGCAATAAACTGGTAAACTGGCCGTTTGAACTCATAAGCCGCTTTTGCAGTCTCACTTTTTCTCAAAAAGTTTCCGTAATTTACCGATAACACTATTTTTACTGCCTCCTTTATCTGGATTAGATTTGACCGTTTCAACATTACCTGCACTTGCAGCAAGCATCTTGGAATCAACAACGCAGCCGGCAGCAATAACACTCATTTCACAGTTATATCTTGACAAACCATTAAAAGGTAAAAGCAGAAAAGGTTCAAGATCACTGCTGGAAACAGTCTGACTGTTCATTCTACTGTTATTGATAGGATAATAATGCTCAATCATATTGAAGATGATATCTCCGATTGAATCACTGTAATCTCCGTTCATCATGAAAACAAGACTACCGAACTGATTGACAACTACTATAAGTCCGTTGGCACGAACCAAAACCTGTTGCTCAGAGCAGTTTATAAGCTTACATAAACTGCTTGCTATATCACTGATGCCAAATAAGGTTAAACCAAGAGTTTCGCAGGCTTCCTTAATATTATTAATATATAGGGCAGGGAGGTATGCAGAAGTAACAGTATAGACTTCATCATCTTCGTAACAGCTTACAACGCTTGCCACGCAGTCTTTATATAAATCAGTAAAACCTTGCGGGACGTTTTCAATGCATAAAGACAAAATACGGTCTTCTTTATCAGCAAAAGTCTTGTCAGACACATCACTGAAAGAAGAAGAAGCTGCCTGCCAGGTCTTATAAGCGAGTCCGCTACCGGCAGTAAAGGCAAAATAGATTTTATGTTCAGCTGCAGCCTTCAAATCACCACCAAAGCAGGAAGAAAGCAAAGATTTAACGCCATCTGCAGAACTCAGGAAAGAAGACAGATCATCAAAATGTCTGCTGTCAGCTTCCAAAATATTGACTGTTTTATCTTTTACAGTAAGACTGACACAAGATACTTTATTATTACCTAATATAATTACGATGCTCAAAAATCATCACTCCCTATGCAAGACTTGACGCATCTTCAGTTTTTGTTATATTTGTCTTGAAGTTAAGCATCTGGATAATCAAAGGTGTTCTTTGAATCAGTTTTGCACTGCCGGACTTCAAGAGACGCCTTGCCTTGCCAACATCAGTTTTGTTAATCTCCTTGCCGTCTGAGCCACGGACAATAACATCCTTTATGAGTTTCATAGTATCCCTCCGTTAAAAAATCACTGAAGCGAAATCAACCACAACAGGCACTTTATAACGGAGGACACAAGTTTCCGTTCCCTCGTGCAAAGGTTAGAATCAGATAAATAAAAAAAGGCACTGAAACAAGCGCACAAGCGCTTGTTCAATGCCTCCGATAACCGGGTATTCAGTTAAAAAGTTTATAGAGCTGCAGGATTACTTTCCAAGCTTATCATTATTCTCTGCAACAATATTCTTAAGAACTTGACCAGCCTTAAAAACTGGCGTAACAGATGCAGGAATAATGATTTCTTCTTTAGTTGCTGGATTAATGCCCTTACGCTCACTACGAGCACGTACCTCAAATGTACCAAAACCAACAATACGAATTTTATTATCCACAGTCAGATTATCTGCAATCAAATCAGTAAAAGCTTCTAAGAATTTTTTAGCACTAGACTGAGTAGAACCAGTTTTTTTAGCAAGTTGGACAATTAAATCTTTTTTATCCATAAAAAACTATACCTCACTTATTTTTGGTCTTAATATACCACATACGACACAATTTGTACAGACTTTTTTTATACTTTTTCTACTAAAAAAACACAAATTTATGAACTTAGAAATAAAACAAGGTCCATTATCGTCTTTTTCAGATAACAAACATAACTTTCGTTATGTTGATTACCAAAATAATAAAAGTTACTAAAATAATTAACATAATGAAAGTAACGTCAGTTATTATAATTATGTTAGTTATGAATATAACTAAAGTTATATTCATAAGCTTAATAACCAACATAACTAACGTTATATAATGATGGTTAGCTTAATTACAACCATAACAGAAATTAAGAAAGTAATGTTCACAATAAGAATAACACTTATTATGAAAGTAATGTTCGTTACATTCGTTATGTCCATAACATCCATAACTAAAGTTATTGATGTTATGAACGTTAGCTTTGCTAATTACAAAGAAAATTAAAATCTGTTACTGCTACAGCCATACCTCCATAATGCAATTATCATCACCGGGAGCACGATTAAACTTAACCATACCAAGATAATCAAGAACGGGATTTATTTTTTCTAACAGCTCATCATACGTATCTCCGGTAACTACTACATTTGTGGTAATAGTCTCATTGCCAAGATAAAAAAGCCGGGCAACAAATTTCTTAGGAAAATCAGCAGGACGTTCATAGCAGACTATTGAAGGCAACTTATTGATCCTATGAGCCTTTTGAGCAATAGCCTTATAATCAAAACAATTAACAATAACAGTCATATTTTTCATAAAACACCAGCTTTCCATCCCTAAATATTTGTAAAAAATCTGTATAGTGAATACATCATAGCGAAGCTACAGCACATCTCAGAAAACGCAAAAAAGCAATAACAGACCTTATAAAGCCATTCATCAGTTATACAGGCATGATTCAAAGCATGAACAGCAAAACACCATAGCAAAGGAATAAACGCTATATAAAGGCCGATAATAGGAGCCTTGACTAATGAATCAAGCATATCCATTACTTCTTGTTCAAATGAAAATACTTCTGAGGTGCATCAGGCTCATCATGTGCTATAGTAAGAGACGAATCAACGATATCAGTAAGCGTATTACGAATCTTATCATCACTGTAACCGGAATTCTTCAGAATCATAACGATAAAAGATACGGCCGTAGCATATACCTGAGCCGCATTAGTAAATGAATCAGCTCCGGAAGCAGTTACATAAGTACCGTTTTCATTGCGTTTCACCATAATAAAAGGTGTTTTGAGTATCGTGAGAGCTTCTAATGTCTCTTCAAGCATAACCGGCAGTTCCTTAGAATAATTCTTTTTTCTTATACTATTCGCAAAATCATGATTGATAGAATCCAATAATCCCATTAGACAGACCTCCGACTCATAAAAATTAGATAAATCATATAATTAATATGGTAACAAAAAATGAAATATTATATCCTGAAAAAATTCCGAAAGAGCAAACAAACCTAATGAAAGCTGCATCAAGAAAAACCATAGCTTATGATATCTGTTCAGATGATTTACACTACAGATAATCTCCTTACCGCCCTCAGAGTGTTTAAGATAATAATAAAAGCCGAAAAGCAAAAGAAAAGAGAAGAACCACATAGTAACAACGATGAAGCCTGCATAACACTGAAACAACTTAAGGACAGGCATAACAACAAAATAAGTATAAGATAAAGAAAACGGCACTAACACAAAAGGAAAGGCAAGAAAAATAAATTTCATGAAATAAGGTAAGATGTGCTGCCCTCTCTTGTCAGCTTCACCTGCTTCAATCAACAGCTTATCCAGATATATAACATCAAAAACATAGAAACAGAATACAGAAACAACAAAAGCAAGAGAATACAATATATCTCTCATATGAGCTGTATTTATTTTAGAGTTAAACCACCAAAGAAACGCATTATCCTGGCTAAGATAAATAAAACCACCAATAGCTAATAAACGAAGAAGTATTTTTAACATAACTTATTTTCTCCTGTATACATGCACAATACTGCCACTAGCAGTCATTTCAGTGATGTCAAAGGAATAACCGTAATTAGCCAGCATTATATCAAGCTCTTTAATCTTTTCGCCTGAGTAATCGGCTTCTGAAATACGTATAACAGCCTTACGTTTCTTTATGCGTTTGTAAATACTATTCTTGTGTGAATACTTCAAAAAAGCTATGCCGAAAATAAGCAGCAAGATAGCTGCTGAAAGCAGCATAGCAAAGAAGGTTATAATCCCCATATCACCACTCTCCGGAAATCATGTTACCACAACCCCATAGGATCAACATATTGTCCATTATGCCACCATTCAAGATGCAGATGAGGCCCAGTAGAAAAACCTGTAGAACCAACAGCAGCTATAACAGTACCTTTGCTGACATACTGGCCATAAGACGCATAAAGCGCACTGCAATGAGCATATAACGTATGATCGCCACCTGCATGTTCAAGAATAATACAATTGCCATATCCGCCATAAGGAGCAGCATAAACAACTCTGCCATCCAGCATGGCAGGAATACCGGTACCATAATCATAACCAATATCAACACCACTATGGAACTTCCACTCACCGGTAATCGGATGTATGCGCCAACCAAAAGGAGAGGTGATTGGTGCAGCACTGACTACGGATGAAATCCCCAACATAAATAAAACAAAGAACAATAAAAAAACTGATTTTCTCAAAACTTACATCTCGATTCTTAATCTAAAAAGGCTTTAAAACCTGCGTAGGATCATGCAAATTACCATTGGCATCTTTATATTCAAGATGAAGATGTGGACCTGTAGAGGCGCCTGTAGAGCCTGTCAGACCGATTATATCGCCACGCTTGACTTCCTGGCCTTTGCTTACGGCAATGCTGTTTAAATGACCATATAAGGTTTCATTACCATCTTTATCACGGACAACGATATAATAGCCATAACCACCTTCATCATAGCCGGTCTCAGTAACTGTTCCATCCATAAAAGAGGGGAGAGCAGTATTTTCATCTATACCGAGATCAACACCATGATGATTCTTGACTTCACCAGTAATAGGATGAACACGTTCACCAAAAGGAGAAGTTATCTCATAACCGCTCCATGTGCCTTCTCCGCTTGCTCCACCACCAAACATACCGCTAAAAAAATTCATAAAAATAACCAAAAACAAAGATATTATAATAAGCAGGGCAGCAGCACATAAAAGAATAGCTTTCTTCATTTCTTGTAACTGATATTATGCAGTTTATATTCCAAAAATCTGCGCTCACGACGAGCAATCATCTGATGAGCAAGACCATAAGTAAGCTTTTTAGCAGGATTTATTTTAAGGTTGTTTTTTTCAAAATAAGCAAGCTGTGCGTCAGTAGCAGGCAGCTCATTAATCATCTTGGATGCTCCAGCACTTGTTGTGCCTTTGGGAACATCTATACCATTCTCCATAAGCAGAATACGCTGCTTAGGAGAGGCAGGAAGCAGATTACGCAGACGGATAAAATCTTCTGCATCTCTGATAAACTCACTGGCCATTTTTCTTGTCCAGTTCCATTTTTCTTTATAGTCAATGCCTAATAGCTTTAACTCTCGAATCTGGCCTGATGTTACAGGCAGACTATCAAAAAGTTTCTTTAATTCGTGAATGGGAGTATTATCATCCAAAGGAACTCCTTTAGCAGAAAGCTCTTTTTTAATTGCAAACAATGTTTTGTTAGACATACAAAAAACCCCTTCCAGCTTAACCAGTTTATGCGCCTGGCAAAAAGCCAGACGCATTGAATTGGTTAGATAGATTAGATTAGTTACCTAGTCTTAGGTTATAAAGGTTATACGTTGTTAAATAGATAATCAGCGATAAAATTTTATTCGCCCAAACCCTGACCTTTGGATTTAGATTGAGTCTTAGCTTTAGAAGCAGCAACTTCTTTTTCAATCTTAGCTTTCTTTTCAAGATTTTTCTGAGCAGTAAGCATGGCTTTTTCAACCTTGTTGACAACTTCGAGATTCTTGGCTACGCTGCCTTTGTAATCAGCAGCATCCTGCGGCAGAGTGCAGGCAATAACATGAGCAAGATATTGATTCTTAGTAGGCTCAATATTGTTGCCATTCTTGTCCTGCAGCAACAGCAGACCGGAAAGCTGATATTTTGTCGGTTCAACATTCAGAGACAGCAGTTGCTTAGCCATATCCTTGACAGCAGTGTCTTTGATAACACCTTTATCACGATCATAATGATCATAAGCAGCGATACGGGCTACATCCTGTAACATAGACTGTTCTCTAGGAACAGCATCCTGGGAAAGGATAGCAGTAAGTCTACGAGCTTGTTTGTCACTAACAACAAGGTCATGGGTTTCCTTACGGATAGCATCACGCTCGGCAACAGGCAGATCAAGACGATGCTGTTTAGCATCAAGGAAATTTTCGGGAAGACGGATATCAGGATGAGTAATCAGATATCTGGAATCAGATCTGCCGATAAGACCAGAAGTGTACTTAGCATCCCAAATAGCTTCCTGAGCTTCGCCATAAGTTGCAGGCATAAGAGGACGAGAGCCATTATCATAACGAGAATCATTCGTAACATAACCAACCAGTTCAAGGTATTTCTGCTGTGCTTTAGTAATAGGAGAGTGCTGATTTTCTTCAAAATGACGAATAGTGTTTTCAACAGCACGTTGAGCACTGAAAAGATTGTTATGCGCTTCATCCAGGGTAATAGCATAATAGCTCAGCTGAGCCTTCATGCCAGGAGTAGGCTCCATACGCATAGCATCTTTTTTCCATTCCGCATTGGTATATGCCTGACCTTCCTTGATGAGCTTATTTTCAATAGCCACTTTACGGATAGCTTCGCTGACAGGCTGTTTAAGGCTATCCTTATAATCACGCTGCAGCTTATCCATAATTTGACGAGCTTCACCACAAGTAAGCTTTTCAGCACCTTCTACACGATTACGCAACATTTCAAACTGACGTTCAGTTATAGGCCGGTTATTAAGTAATTCCTTAGCCTGTTCAAAGGTAGTATTCTCATCATACTTAATGCCGGCAGCCTTCATGTTAGCAATCATTTTAAGATTTGGCTTGTTTTCAAAATCTTTTTGCTTGGAAAGAGCTTCCTGAACAGTAAGTTTTTCGAGATCTTCCGGAACCATATGATACTTCAAAAAGTTCAAGGCAGTAGAAGTAGCAATAGCCTCATTGACCATCTTGGAACTCAGTTTGTACTCATCACGGGCGCAGCCGTCAAGCATTTCCTTATCAATATGAGCCTTGTGATAGGGATGCAGACGATCATAGATTTTAGAAAGAAATGCTCTTTGGTTGTCAGTAGCGTTATAATCGCCTTTTTCAAATTTAACTTCTTCTGCCATAATTTGTTCCTCCTCCTGAGCGCGTCTTGCGCTGTACATACGGGCGTTTTCAATACCCTCAATTTGTTTCTGCTTGGCATCTGCAATTCTGTCACCTTCGGCAGCATAAGCATCCTCGCGGGCCTTCTGAAGAAATTCTTCTTTGCTCATAGAAGTTCTCTTAGAGGCAGCAAATTTACGTTGTTCAGCTTCTTTTTGTAATCTTTTTGATAAATTCTTCAAAAACATTGCATTGGAAACTTTAGCTGCAAGCTCGTCAGCATCAAGAAACTTCTTGTTGGCAGCAGCTTCGGAATCTTGGGAACTGCCTGATGCAGCATTAGGGACCGCTGAAGCGGTATGTTCGTCAGCCATTTTAGAAACCTCCTTAAAAAATTTATATCAACAGCATAAAATAACAAGCTCTCCGGATAGCTTATATATTTTCACTGTCAATAATGTAATAACTGTTAATCAAATGGATTTGATTAATAAACGTTAAGTAATGAAAGTAACAGTAATCAATCACGCTCAGCATGCTTTGATTCTGTTTTTCCTTTAAAATTTTCCTTACCTTTAGATTTGCTTTCAGTTTTGATTTTAGCTTTGGTAAGTTCATTATTGAGACCTTTTTGAGCATTGTTAACAAGCTCAATATTCTTTTCCATAGATTCTTTATAGTTAAGATTCTGTGGTAAAGTACGGGTGATAACATCAGCAATGATTTCAGTTCGGGAAATTGAACCAGAACTTTTGCCAAGGCGTTTTGCAACATTTTCAGCCAGCTGCTTAATATGTCTGTCTTTATCAATTTCATTAAAGTTAGCACAGACAAGTACTTTTGCAATTTCTTTATCAGCATCATCAAAGGTCTTTGCTGCTTCATAATGTTGCGCAGCAGCCTGCTTAGCAACATCAGAAAGTGAATAAGCAGGACGGTTTAAAGACTCATGAATCTCATAAGTACGTTTAAACTTTTCAAAATTGCTGCAGGCAACACCAAGCTCCTTGTTCAGCTCTTTGCGCTCATCCTTGGAAAAATCTTTACTCTCAATCACCGAAGATAACAATCTGTTTGAACAGATTTCAGGATTTTTGGCCATATACTGAGCAATATTTTTATTTATAATTCCATCATCATAAAGAGAAGAAACAATATATTTCAAAGCTTCCTTCTGACTGGTATTGTTGTCAATGATAATACCTTTGGATTTCAGATATTCACGCTGCTTTTGGCTTGCAGGGCTATTGGCAAGCTCATCACGGTATTGAACATAATCTCTTATCCTTTTACTGTACAAAGCACATGAATTCTCAGGAAATTTCTCAGAATATGATTTAGAAAAATCTTTAATATCTCCATTGAGTTTATGCCAATCAATAAAAGCACGCTGAGATTCAAACGGCGGTACTGTCTGACAATCCTTCTGCCACTGTGCCATTGTATAATCAGCGATATGCTCTTTGACATCATCCTTGAATTTAGCAACATGACGAGCAACAAAAGGAGAAACACTGCTAAAAACGCAGCTTTTTAACTTTTGCACTCCGGCATTAACAATTGCTACAGCCTGATCACAAGTCAAAGATGCTTTGTCTTTGATATCAGCAAAAGAAACAGCCATAGCAATAAGCTTATCTGTCGCTTTAGATGCTCCCATAGCAGCTTTAGCCTTGACAAAATCAAGCTTCTCTAAATCAGCTTCAGGGACATAGCGGGCAAGAAACCGCTGCTGCTGCAGCGTAGGCTTGCCTTTAAATTCTAAAGCAAGAGCTTCAGCCTCCCGTGTATCCATAGTTTTCCAGCGATTATCAAACTTAGGCAGATAATTCTTAAGCTTTTCACGGGCCACCATACCACGAATAGCATCACTGGCAACATTAAAGCTCAGATTCTTATCCTGTTCTTCCGTCAGATTGTTGAAATACTTTTGATAGGCAGGAGCAAGTTTATCAAAATTATTGACAATAAAATCTGTTTGCTTCTGTGAAACAGACTCTTTAGCTTTTTCAGCCTTAGCTACCAAATCAAAAACATCTACGTGGCAATCACCATAATCAATATTGACATTACTCAGACCAGATTCACTAAAAATATCAGCAGGTTTTTGAGTAGAGGATATATTGTTTCTTGCAGACTCAATACTCTCTAAAAGGACTCCCCAATTACGCTGAGTACGTTCCGAAACGTCACGATCCATATCGAGCTGTAATTTAGCTCTGTCTTCAGCTACACTTAGCTTTGCAGATAAGGCCATGAAAGCCAGAAAGCCATTTGGATCAACATCTTTTACAGAAGCATCATCATAAAAACCAAAATTAAGAGCAGGATTATTTAAAAACTCTTTACCGTTACCATTGGCACAAGCAGTCTGTAAATCTTCCAGAAAACCATAAAAATAACCACGAGTTACATGTTCAGTATTAAAATCAAGGATCATATGAAAAGGATGGTTATTATATATGCCTTCAATTTTTACTGAACCAGGCAAAGGCCTTCCATCGGGATTATCAAACATAAAATTAGCAATACCTGAATCAACATTATTACTGAAATCCATGAAGCTCATGCCGGATGAAGCATTTTCCGAACCGTTAAAATAAGAAAATTTAAGACGGCCAGGTTTTAAATCAGTCATGGAATAGGTACTTAACCCATCTCCGACAACCATATCGGATGTCACACCAAAAACAGCTTTAGAATCAGAGATGCTTAATTCAGCATCTTCATGAATTTTCGCCTGAATGCTTTTATTTTCTTTGAATTTATCAATCATTCGTTGATAGGCAGCAAGCTTCTCATCAAGAGAATCATCTGCCATACCAGTTTCTTCTTGATTGACATTGCTATCGTCAAATTTTATTTCTTCAGCCATTTATTACACCTCCAAAATGAGACTAAGAATATCGACAGGGAACTGGTGTAAAAACCAGCATTAGTAAAACATTTGATATCCATTACAACCTCAGAAATTAGTAGAGCGGGGGACAATAATCATAATCATCGTCCCTATTACGCTCAGATAGTTTTTTCTTTTCCCAAGCCTTCTGCTCATCAATACTCTTCTTTAAGGTTTCACGATTAAGCTCAGCTTTACGCTTATTCTCTAGATCCCTGTTAACACGCACACATTTTTCAACAGCATTGTAAAAACGGACTGCTTTACGGGGATCATTAACCTTTTCCATGAGCTTTTTTATAAGCATCTCACGGGAATAGCCTTCATAATACAAGCTTATAGCAAGCTCCATAAGACGATAATCATCATAATCAGTGGGATTCATAGCAGACCTCTTTCAATAAAATTTGCCTGCGACTGAAATTAAAATACCATTAAAGGCTATCGTCCTCATCTGCAGATGGCGTATAATCACCAGATTTGATTAGATCCTCCAGACCGGTATGGAAATTCCATGTGTTGATAGCAGCAAGAACACCATCATCGTGAAAATACTCAAAATCAGTGATTTCTTCAGGAATAGAGTAGCAGCAACCTTCATTAGCACATTTCAGACGATAGCCGCTAGGCTCATAAATGTTGTCCACAACAACTTCCTGGTCCTTGCAACCACATTTCGGGCACGGATTGATTTTAACTTCATTACCATCTTTATCAAGATAAGGATCAATCTCGACAGGCAGGTAAGCACCTAAAACATTGACGTAACCATCTTTTAACATAAAACTACCTCCAATTCTTTTTTGTAAGCTCTTCAACAGGTAAGGCCTGTTTAAGCTTGATTGCAACTAAATTGTTGCGCAATGCATTATCAACATTAACAACAACAGCAAAATGCTTCCGAATAAGAGAATAAGCCTTGTTTTTAGTAACAACACCAACCATGTCACCATTTTCTGCAAAACATTGTACTAACATCTTGTTCACCTCGCTGTACGCACGTAATTTGTAATATGATCGCCAACACGTACATCAAATTCCTTGTAAACCTTGTTCATGACAATGATGTCACCACGCTTCTCATAGGGAACGATAACCATGCTTCCATCTTCGCTTTTACCAAGGATTACAGGATTGATGCGTTGCAATATATTTTTCTCAAACGATAAGTATGTATTCCAGTGCTTATCGTCAAAGACGTTAAGAGGTGCCCATGCGGCACTGAGTTTGCCATTATGGTCATAGTCAAAGTTAAGGTCTTTGACATTCTCTACATCCATAACGACATTTCTGTCTTTATATCCGGCATAAACATCATCAGGCACATCCCAACGGACAAATGGCTTTAAAAGCTCTGTTGTTTCAAGCTTTGCCTGAAAAGTATGTCTGTCAGTCGAGATGATAATATTAGTAGTCACGTCATGCTGATACGGCTGAACATATACATGCCAGCGTAAATCAGACTTATCATAATAAGTCTTAATGTCAAAACGCTGCCTGTCACCGCAGGTAATACGCTGCAGCTTATCACCTGCTGGCAGAAGAATATCGGTTTTAAAGCCAGGCTTTACGAAAATGATATTTGAGCCACCGCTTTCATAGTCAAGATACTGACAATCCAAACTGCGCTGAGGATAATCAGATAAGGCAGAGTCACCAATAATAACAGGCTCCTGCGGCTTCGTAGCTTCCTCATAGCGCTTCAAAAACTTGCTGCCTAATGATTTACCATTAGAATGATTTTCATCAATTCTGGAAGCATTTTCCTGAGCCTTAAAAAAATGATCCATTTGGCGTGAGGTATCAGAATAGCTGCGGCCAATAGAAGCATAATAACGCTCCAAGAAGCGGCGTCCGAGAGAGACTTCAGAAGAATTATCATTATCAGCTGTTTCAACTGTACTGCTACGTTGAATACCAGCTGATCTTAAAGGCTTTTGAAGCGATCTGGAAAATGAATCTAAAGCAGGTTCATTTTCCTGCTCATTATTACTCATGGAAGAAATAGGGGTAGTTTGAGATTTATCAGTTTCAATAGCAGGATAAACTGCTGATTTTTTATTTTTCGGTTCAGTATTATCTACAGATTGAACAGCATCCTCATAATTAGCTTCTTTGAAGTTCTTTTTCCCTTGGAGCATATGTGCAAGCTGCTTACGCATAAGAGAAGATTCTTCCAAAATACTAAGCTCAGCATCATTTTCATCAAAAACACTAAGATCACCAGCTTCTTCAGCTAATGCTGCCGTACAGCTGCCGATTATCAAAGATGCCAATAGCGCACCTAAAGCTTTTCTTTTGCCGGATACATATAATTTCTTCAAAATAGCACCTCCGCTATTAAAATTGCTGATTTTACCACAAGCTCGCTGGCGCTATCAAGGTCGGAATCTCCCTTGACAGCGCGCTCGCTTATGGAATGGAGAGATATGATTTAATGGTATGTTTATATCTGTATTAAGTCATTTGATTTACTTTAGCAGCAATATCCTGACTTTCTTTAGTTGAACGAATCTTTTCCTGCATACTGCCAGTACCAGGGCTAGTCGGATGATACTGACCAAATTTCGCCTGAGCAGCACCTTGACCTTTATCATAAGCATCCTGCATACCGCTGGTTGCAAGATTCAAGCCACCTTTAGCAAAACCAGTGGCACCTTGACCAAAAGATTTTGCAGCTACACCTAAATTAGCAAGGGCACCAGACTTATCTCCGCTCATAGCAGCTTTGCCTGCTGCCATAAGTGAACCACCAGCAGCAGAGAAATTACCGCCACCACCTTCGCTTAAAGCGCCGGCAGCTTTAGCAACAGCATTAGAACCGCCACCTGCAACACCCATTGCCTTGCTTGCAACAGCACCTGCAATGCCGCCGCTCATTGCACCAGCCATAGAAGCAGTTGCGGTATTGCCGGAAAGGGAAGGAGAACCGCTCATTGCACCAGAAGCAAATTCAGGAACATGAACGGAAAGAAAAGTAAAAACCCAAGCCACAACAAGTGAAGTTAACGCTTTAGCCCAAGCATTATCACCAGTTAAATCAGGTACGGTATTTAAATGACTATCACTGATATTAATGCACAGGCTCAAAATTGCTCCCATCATCATTAGTTTCACTCCTGTACCCATAATGAAACCAATGGCATTTTCGGAAAAACGAGAAGTTTTATCGAAAACAGCAAAAGGAAGAAAAATCAAAAGTACAGCAGCAACTACATAAAACTCTATATAGGTGATTAGAGCATTAAGAGCTATATATGCAAAAGCTGCAAAAATACCAAGCATAGCTACAACACAAATAATCCAAATAAATAAATTTTTCACTAACCCATTACCTGGAACTAAACTAATTTCACTCATAACATCATAATATTTAGCAGAATATGTGAAGCCTTTATCTATGATTTTGGAAGGATTTTTTAAAATTCCTGGATCAAGACTGCCAAAACTCGAACCAACAGTTGTAAGTGATTGAATAAGAGCTGTTGTTAACATTGCCCAATTATCAACAACCCAAATCCAGAAACCATATTTCATAAGTTTAGAAAAAACAGTAGGAATATAATTACTATTAGCAAACCCAAAAACTTGCATAATAAAAACAACAACAAAATCTATTGTCATTAAAGGAATGAATAAACTTTTAGCGTTATTAAGAATATCACCGCTTGCGCCACAAGCAGTATAAATTTCATTTAATACCGCTGTTAAAATACCATCATCCATAAATTACACCTCGAAAATCCTTGACAAATCCAGTCAGTATGATATATTAAAATCAATAAAAAACTTAGTAAAGAAAGGACATGAAATATGAAAACAAAACATATTGCCATTATTACATCTATTTTAGCTGTGCTTCTTACAGGCTGCGGAACCGAAAAAGCTGAACAAAAGAATCAATCTATTCCTAATGCAACACCAGCAAAACAAGTACAAACCTACCAAACCGATAAAGTTATTAGCAAAGGTAAAATAGTCGGTAAAGTAAAAACATGGGGCGATAAAGGAGATAAAATCGTTGATGTTGAAGAAAGAATCGTAGAAACAGTTGATGTTTATGGAAAACCTAAGACAGAAAAAAGATATTACAATGCTGAAACAGGTGGTAGAATCCACTATAATCCAAATGAAAAAGATACGACCATTAAAAACGAAGGCCAGCAAGTCGATGCTGTAAAAATTAAATAAATCACTAATTATCAGTAATGCTCTCTACTAAACTAGAGAGCATTATTTTATTTTTACTGCATCTACCTGTTCTCCGCCATTACGAATAGTTACATTACGTTCAGACGCCTTCTTCGTATCTCCCATAAACTGATCAGCAAATTTATTAGCACGATTATTTTCATCTATTACCTGCTGCTTATTCATAACATTAACCTTAAGCAGTTCACTAAGCATCTGAGCACTTTTATTGTTCTCGCTGATCATAATGCCTAAAAGCTGATTAGCGCACTGCAGAGCTGCCTTGTTACCGTCAGCTTTATTAGAAGCATCAATGGTTTCCAATACACTTTGTACAGTCTTTTGAGTTTCCTTATCACTGGTAATGCCAGCCATCATAAGAGCCTGCTGCAAGGTCTTATCTACACGCTTATCGCTTTTTTGCTGAAATTCGAGGAATTTAGAAAGGGTGATTGTGCCCATAGAAAAATAATCAGGATTCATGTCACTCCATTCTTTAAGACTGGTTGACCAGTCTTCACCAATGGCCTGAGACTGAGTGCGAATACTATTGACAGAATTATAGATGCCAAGCACTTGATTATAGGCTTTATCCATATCCTGTGGATTTAAGCTTTGAATATCTTTTATCTGAGCCTGCAGCTGCTGTGCTGACTGATTTACCTGCTGGATCATCTGAATCTTGGTTTCCAGATTGGCTGCATAGTTAGTAGGATCATATACAGTCATAGCAAAGCAGGGAAGTGCAGTGCTCATTACAGCTGCAGCAATAAGAGAACAACATAATTTTTTCATAATAACCTCCAATTAAGGAATTAGACTATTAAGAAGAGTGCAAGTTATCCACATCTCTTGTTAATATAGTACACCTTGCCCCCCTCCCGTCAACGCTTTTCTATTCAAAAAAGACATTTTTCATACAAAATATTTTCAAGTAAAAATCACAATAAAAAAAGCCTTGCGCTAACGCACAAGGCTAAAAAAGGAGTTTGGGGCCTCCATGCGTAAGCAGTTAATAGCGGAGGACTTAAAGTTTCCGCTCCCTCTGCACGGAGGTTGATTTGATGAGTAATAAAAAGAAGATAATATGAATGAGAAACAGCATAGATAACAAAAAAAGCACCTAGCTGAACGTAAGCACGGACGTTCAGTTTAGATGCCTCTGGAAACCCAGGTATTTAGTTATCTAACGATACTATATAACATTACCGGAAATATGTCAATAAGAAGTTAAATATTTTCAATAAAAGCTCAATTGAAGAAAATTGCAAAAACATCCAATAACATTAATAATGATAATAACGATGATAATGAAAATAATAGTAATAACTTAGATAATCTCCATAATAAACATAACTGAAATAACTTTACTAACCTTAATAATATAACTAATCTTAGTAATATTGATTAGAATAGTTAGGAAAATTATTTTGATTATAACAAATCGCAGATTAGTAAAGTCAAGGGAAAAATAGAAAATCTTGCTTCGCTGCGATTTTCTATTTTTTTATACCCTTGACATTACACTGTGATTTGTTATGTTTTGACTAAATATAATAAATTAGTCAAAGGAGGACAGATAAATAATTAAAATAACTATCTTTTCATTAAAAAATAATGTATTATATTAATAACACTGACAGAAAGGATGAAATCAATGATAACAATTCAAATCTCTACAAATATTATAAAAGCTAGTACTTATACTGATCTTCTTAATACATTTTTGCAAAGCAATGATACTCAATTCATTAAAATGCAAAATGCAGCACAAGAGATACTTGAAAACAAATTTGAAAATCACTTAGAAGAAGATGAAGCAAAATATATCTGGAATAAAATCTTAGACTACTATCCAAAGGTGGAAATCAAAGGAATTCTGTACGATCCTTTGAAACAGTGGTACAAAGTAGAAATATACAATAAAGATACAAAAGAATTATATAATGCTAAATTCATAAAAGAAACTTGTAAAAATCAAGCAATTAATAACGCTATAACTGATGAAGAAGAAGAATTTATGTCATACGGAGATTATGGATGTTATGTTACAGATAGACTAACGTTAGAAGAAACAAAAAAATGTCAACATGAAGATGATATCGCAGCATTTGAAGCAGATGGATATACAAGACAAGAAGCAGAAAAATTCTTAGAAAATGGCTCCTTTGTCATTCCTGCAGAAGAATGGGACAGATGGGCAAAAGCAAATGAATGGTACGATAAAGATGAAATAATTACCCTTGAAAATATAAGAAAAAACCAGCAAGATATCAAGATTGTCAAAATTGACCATATTGAATATGTAATCGTATATGTATTATAAAAACTATAAGAAGGCATACCTGAAAAATTTTAGGTATGTCTTTTTATTATGTCAAAAAAGGAGTAAAGCCATGAAAAACTTCGATGAATCTGTAAATAATTTAATTAATATATTCCAAAATAAAGACTTTCCTCAGAAACTTGCTTTAACAATCATCAAAAGAGTGGATGAAAATATACCTAGTGATAATTGGAGCATCACAAACAAAATTATTATGCTCATGATAGGCAACACTACTGACGCTAGAGGATACAAACAATGGCAAGAGGCTGGCAGACATATCAAAAAAGGCGAAAAAGCCTTCTATATCCTTGCACCAAACACCAAAAAAATCAAAAACGAAAATGATGAAGATGAATATATCATTACTGGATTCAGACCTATTCCGGTATTCAGATATGAAAGCACTGAAGGCAAAGAAATCCCGCACCATGATTATAAACCACAGAAGCTCCCACCATTTTTAGATGTAGCTGAAAAAATGGGTATTAAAGTAAAATGGAAGCCCATACATAAAAATGCTTATGGTTACTATCGTCCTTGGGATAAAAGCATAACATTATGTTCCCAAGACTACATAGTGTACTTTCACGAATTAGCTCATGCGGTACATGACACTATAGAACCATTGAAGAATGTAGATACCAATAAAGCAGAAATTGTTGCTGAACTTAGTGCAGCAGTGCTGACAGAAATGCTTGGCATAAGTGGCTATGAACAGCAAGCATATGATTATATCAAAACATATACAAAAGGGAAAAAAGATAAAAACGTCATTATCTCTATCACAAACGTAATGAACACTGTACAAAAAGTAGTAGAAAAAATTACCAGCATTGCAGAGAAAGAGCAGAAAACAGCAGCATAATATAAGTAATGGAAATAACTAAAATTAGCTTCGTTACTTATATAACTGTAATAACAAAAATAACGTTAGTTATCTTTATAACTAACATAATCTTCGTTATGAAAGGATGGAAAATATGTCAAACATGGACGATTGATAGTCGACTTAGCATCGAATTCCGTGGCACTTGACTATGGGATAAATAATGATATAATAAAAACATAAAAACAAAGTAAACATACGCTGTAATATATCACAGGGAGGTGCTGAGATGGAATTATCTTATATGGATTATATTTGTTATTTGGTTAAGCAGAGCGAAATAGCAAAGCCTATTTACTCTGCTGGACTCGCCCAAAAGGTCGCAGAAAGGTTTGCTATGCCTATAAAAAAAGCTGCAATGGCCACAGCAGTTGCCTTAAAGAGAATTTTAGATGGTAGGCTGATAAATGACTTTCGGTTCTATAAAAAGGGAATATATTATAGAACTAAGGTTACTCCGTTTGGCGAATTGGGTATTGATAAAGAAGCAGTGATTGCGGATAAGTACCTAGCTGGTGATAACGGATATGAATCCGGGCTGTCCTTATTGCATAAATGGGGGCTGACAACTCAAATTCCTAATGAGAAGGTTATTGTGACTAATGTGGTTGCTCACGGTGCTAGAAAGGATAAAGTGCTTGGTATCATCACTAAATCTCCCAAGATAGCTGTAAATAAGGATAATAAAAGATACTTGCAGGTCCTTGATGTTTTAGACATTCTCAATAGAGCACCTGTAGATGCTGAAGAACCGTATCAAGTTATTGCGAAACTAATAGATAGATTGGGATTGTCCTACGGAATGCTTTTGGCTCTAGCGGGAAAGTATTATAATGGAAATACAGTTAAGCAACTGAGTAAAACAGCGATTGCAGGAGGATTGGCGGCATGATTCTACATAACGATCAGGATGCTTTCAGAGTACTACTAGAAACAATACATAATGAGACTGGGTATCGTAAGGACGTTTTAGAAAAAGACTATTATGTAGTTTTATTGCTGGAGGAACTGTCAAAATTGCAGAGGGACGGATTGCCAGCTTATTTTAAGGGTGGAACAGCTCTGTATAAAGCATTGAAAACTACAAATAGGTTTTCAGAAGACATTGATTTATCGGTTGATACAAGAAACTGTACGCGCACAAGAAGTGATAAGCTGTTGGAAAAGGCTACCAAGAAGTATGTGTCGTTGGAACGTGATGCGAGCAAGGGAGTAACACACAGATCTGAGGTAATAGCAGTATACAACTATAATCCCGTTACTATTATTGACGAAAATGATGCTTTGCAGAGATTTGGTAACGTAAAAATTGAGGCAACATCATTTACAATTAGTGAGCCGGTGGCACCGTTAGAGGTAACTCCTATGCTTTATGAGTTAGCAGATGCTAGATTTAGAAGTATATTGGAAGATACATATCAGATTAAACCATTTACTGTTGATACGATAACTTTGGAGAGAATCTTCGTTGATAAACTTTTTGCTGCAGAGGCCTATATAAGAAATGCGAATGTTGGTAATAGAGCATTTGAAGCGGCTAAGCATATCTACGATTTGTCGGTGATGAAAGAGCATCCCAAAATCAAGAAATTCATTAGGGATGATGATCACCTTCGTAAACTTGTAATGATAAGGCTTGAGGAGGAACTGCAAAGGCTAGATGGTATACCCAATGTTCTGCCAAATGAGTTTCTCTTTTTGAAAGATTCTATTCATAAATCTATGGTTAAGGATGCTTACAATATCATGCAGAAACAGTATGTATTGTTGGACAAGGATAGGATTAGCTTTGCCGATGCAGAGAAGGCCATTGGTGAAATTGAAGCAGAATTAAAAAATAAAACTGTATGGCGCAATTTAAAACTATAGGGTTAGGCTCACTAAAGGTAGCCACTATAGTATTGTTTGCGATATGAATGAAGATTATATTCAGATGATTGAAAAACGAATGGGAGTTAGCAGAATTGAGCTCTGATTTGGAGTTCATTTCCAGTTACAGTGAATGTATACATGATATTTGCAGTGGAAAATAAAATAAATGCTAACTAATGTTCATAACTAAAGTAATACTC
>ERZ780228.288-NODE-288-length-50346-cov-14.893042_pt1 | contig 50346 bp, 45 predicted proteins | sample MGYA00511015_ERZ780228 | MGnify/ENA primary metagenome ERZ780228 (study PRJEB29588, sample SAMEA2161897) | human gut metagenome | biome: human gut; feature: human-associated habitat; material: faeces | place: Denmark | collected 2008/2010 ...
TGAAACGGGTGATTCGTAAATGGATGAAGACTTCCTATTGCTATCTCACTAATTCCATTGGTTGTCTCTTCGTTTGTTCCAAACAATGCATCAAGCGGCTGTAAGGAAACGGGAGTTGCTCTTTTTTTAGATGGCATCTTTTAGCACCTCCTCCGTCACTCTCCGATAAGCTTCTGTAGCTTTGCCTTTCGGATCATAAGAGAAAATACTCTGTCCTTCTCTGACTGCTTCCTTCATTCTTACAGAAAATGGAATATAATTATCAAAGATATGAATTTGACTTCCATATACATTTCTGAGAAGTTCCATATTATTTCTGGCATCATTTGTATGCGCATCGACCATCGTGAACAGAATCCCACCGACTTGCAACTTCGGATTAATCTGCTTACGAACCTTACCGATCGTTTTTAACAACTGCTGCAAGCCTTTGATTGGCAGGTAGGACGCTTCAACTGGAATGAGTACTTCATCTGATGCAGCCAGCGCATTGATCGTGATCATTCCCAATGATGGCATACAGTCAATAATGACTGCATCATATTGATCCTTGATACCATATAAAATCTGTTTCAATACATATTCCCTGCTCATTGCATTTACCAACTGTACTTCCGTACCTGCCAGTCCAATGTTAGAACAGATAATGTCTATTCCTTCTGCCTGATGCCTGATATAACAGTCTGAAGGAATATCTTCATCTTTCATTACTGTATCCATAAGAGCTGTAAGTGTTTCATTACTTTCATCACAATCACGATATCCAAATCCTGCGGATACATCAGACTGTGGATCGGCATCTACAATCAACACTTTCATATTCTTTTGTGCTAATCCTACTGCTAAATTAGCTGTACATGCTGATTTTCCCGTTCCCCCTTTTTGGTTTACAATAGAAATTACTTTTGCCATAATCTTTCCCTTCTTTCTTGTTAAATAAAAAGACTGAATCAGACAGCTGAGATATAAATCTCATGCGAGCTAATTCAGTCCAAAACATATTTTTATTCAATTATCACCGCTTTCGTGGTATAGTAAATACATCTCAGCAGAGTTCTGAAATTCTATTACTTCTGTACTGTGTTATTTATAAAAGAGAGGCCTTTCCTTCATAAATTCGTTGATTGGTTACGAAATTTATTTAGGACTAAATCGCTAGAGCCCTTGTATTATAAGGGGTTCTGCCTTGTGTCATTATAATAACACAAGCACCCCCATTTAAGATATTCATCATCGGTACAGGCATTACATACGTATTTGTTCCACCGATATAGCGGTATAGAGGAAGATCCAGATAGTTGGCAGCAGCTTTAGCTACGGCAAGAGATACACCGAGAATAGCGTTAGCACCTAAATTCGATTTAGTCTTAGTGCCGTCCAATGCCAGCATTGTGTAGTCGATACCTCTCTGATTGAGTGAAGACATACCAATCAGTTTCGGAGCGATGATTTTATTTACATTATCAACCGCTTTTTGTACTCCTTTTCCACCATAGCGCTGTTTGTCACCATCGCGAAGTTCCAATGCTTCGTGTTCACCTGTGGAAGCACCTGACGGCACAGATGCACGTCCCATAATGCCGGATTCCAATACTACGTCAACTTCTACTGTGGGGTTACCTCTTGAATCGAGAATTTCTCGAGCTACAATTTTTTCAATTTTCATCGTTTCTATTGTTTTTGAATAAGATTTCTGCAAAAGTACGGACTTGACGGGGAGTGAGAAATCACTATAAATAGGTATTCTTTTTGTGCCTATTCCCTATATGTCGTTAGTCCGACCTTATACTATAACAACGGGACGATGCTTTTTGTTTGAGTGCGGCGGGGTGAATTTGCAGGATTTTAATCTTCGATAATAACCCCTAACAGTGGAAGCAAATCCATTGCTTGCAGGGAAGTGATGACAGCCCCTTTCAGATCGCTGATGTTAAGCGTGATTCCGCTGATACGGGAAGTGCGCAAATCTATTCCGCGAAGCGGAGCGTGTGAAAAATCGGCTTCTACGAGATCGCAACTCTCAAATGCGACGGATGAAAAACGGCAGTCGTTCAGACTTCCGTTGCGGAGCTGGCTGTGTGCAAAACGTACCTGGTTCATTTTACTCATAGCCAGATTGATATAACCTGCGTTGCAGTCATGCAGCAAGACGTGATTCATCGTTGTTTCCGATAAATTGGTACCCAATAGTTTGCAGGAAATGAATTCTACCCGGTAGAGCGAACTTTCAGCAAAAGAAATGTTGGATAGGTCGCAGTTCTCGAACCTGACATCGCTCAGTTGAGAGGAACGGAATTTACATTCGCTGAATGTCTGATGCTGAAAGGTGCAGTTTTTGAAACTTTTGTAAGATTTGTCGATGCCTTCTTCTTTTCCTTTGCAGAATAAAAGATGAGAGACGGTTTCTTCTCTGTCGAGCCATTCCTGTAGGGTAATAGTACTGACTTCCTGTTCTTCCATCATGGGAGGAACAACGCGGACGGGTTTGGTTGGGTTTCTTTTAATCATGCCGTAAAGGTAGGATTTATATTCGAATTATTAAATCTGTTTTCCCACATATCCGCCGGCTAACGTTGCGGCTAATCCTATTCCTATACTTAATAATGTATATAGAACAAATGCTCCGTAAAATTCTCCTTTCAGCAGACCTACGCCATCACTGGAGAAAGTAGAGAACGTTGTGAAACCTCCACATAAACCCGTTGTCAGAAACAAACGGACCTCGAACGGAAGGTGGAATCGCTCTGAAAGAGCATAGAACAGACCGATGAGAAAACTGCCGAGAAGATTGACCGTGAAAGTGGCCCATGGAAAATGATAAGGGACGATTCGTTCGTGCATTAACAACTGGATAAAATAACGTAGTGCACTACCAGTTCCTCCACCGATAAAGATATAGATAACTTCTTTACTCATTTGATTGAAAGATTGATATTATTTGTAGGCGGCTTCAAAATCCTTTTCGAATTGTTGGAAGCCTCCGGGATAAACTAAGGTGTTGTGTCATATAAATAATAAAATGTTTGTTGATGTGATTGAGATAATAATCTGCAAATATAGAAAGATTATGCAATATTCATATTTAATCCTTTTAATTTAATCACCATAGACACTATATTTTGGGGGGGGAGACAAAATGTGTTATCTGTTTTATTATTAAGTACTTATTTCGTTTTTGAATCTGTATTCCTCTATATTTTCTTTATAAAGAAAAACACTACTTGGATTTCCTGTCTATCTTTGCCATACGATTATTAACTAACTCATTTATATCATGAAGAACATGAAAATAGGAACTGCAATATGGGTCTGCCTGTTGCTCTCTTTTTTCTTCGGCACATCAGCAAAGGCCGAAAGTATCACTTCTCCTGACGGACAATTAAAACTTAATTTCTCTGTCAACATGCAAGGAGAACCGGTGTATGAACTCTCTTATAAAGGAAAAGAGGTGATTAAACCTTCGAAACTGGGACTGGAATTGAAAAATGATCCCGGACTGATGAATGGATTCACTCTGGCCGATATTAAAACTTCTGCTTTTGATGAAACATGGGAACCGGTGTGGGGAGAGGTGAAATCGATCCGCAACCATTATAATGAAATGGCTGTTACCCTGAATCAAAAGGCGCAAGATCGTAATCTGATTATTTGTTTTCGTCTTTATAATGATGGCTTGGGGTTCCGCTATGAGTTCCCGCAGCAAAAGAATCTGAATTACTTCGTTATAAAAGAAGAACATTCGCAGTTTGCTATGGCCGGCGATCATACGGCATTCTGGATTCCAGGCGATTATGATACGCAGGAATATGACTATACCGAATCCAAGCTTTCAGAGATTCGCGGATTGTTGCAAGGGGCAATTACTCCAAATGCTTCTCAAACTCCTTTTTCACCAACAGGTGTGCAGACATCTTTGCAAATGAAGACAGCCGACGGGTTGTATATCAATCTGCATGAAGCGGCTTTGGTTGATTATTCTTGTATGCATCTGAACCTTGACGATCAGAACCTGATTTTTGAATCATGGCTGACTCCTGATGCAAAAGGGGATAAAGGTTATATGCAAACGCCTTGCCGTTCACCCTGGCGCACGGTGATTGTCAGTGATGATGCTCGTGATATTCTGGCTTCCAAATTGACTTTGAACTTGAATGAACCTTGTGCCTACGAAGATGTTTCCTGGATTAAGCCGGTGAAATACATCGGTGTGTGGTGGGAAATGATTACCGGAAAAAGTTCCTGGTCGTACACGGATGATGTTTATTCTGTGAAACTGGGACAGACGGATTATTCCCAAACAAAACCGAGCGGGCGTCATGCAGCCAATAATGACAAAGTGAAGCGTTACATTGACTTTGCTTCAGAGCATGGATTCGACCAGATCTTAGTGGAAGGCTGGAATGAAGGCTGGGAAGACTGGTTCGGAAATTCGAAGGATTATGTCTTTGATTTCGTAACTCCGTATCCTGATTTTGACGTGAAGATGCTCAATGCGTATGCAAAGGAAAAAGGAGTGAAGCTGATGATGCATCACGAGACTTCCGCTTCTGTACGTAACTACGAGCGCCATCTTGATAAAGCCTATCAGTTTATGATAGATAACGGATACAATGCTGTGAAGAGCGGGTATGTAGGTAATATTATTCCGCGTGGAGAACATCATTACGGACAGTGGATGAACAATCATTATTTATATGCGGTGGAAAAAGCGGCCGAATATAAGATCTGTGTAAATGCTCACGAAGCAACCCGTCCGACAGGATTATGTCGCACATATCCGAATCTGATCGGTAATGAATCGGCTCGTGGCACGGAATATGAAGCCTTTGCAGGGAATAAGCCGTTCCATACCACCTTGCTTCCTTTCACCCGTCAGATTGGTGGACCGATGGATTATACACCGGGTATCTTTGATACAAAACTTTCTTTCCTGTCAGGCGACCACAGTTTTGTACGTACAACTTTGGCAAAACAGTTGGCACTTTATGTAACGATGTACAGTCCTTTGCAAATGGCAGCCGACCTTCCGGAGAGTTACGAACGTCACATGGATGCATTTCAATTTATCAAGGATGTAGCCGTTGATTGGGATGACAGCAAGTATCTGGAAGCGGAACCGGGAGATTATATTACCGTAGCACGTAAGGCAAAAGGTACTGATAACTGGTTTGTAGGTGGTATCACCGATGAGAATCCCCGTACTTCTGCTTTTACACTTGATTTTCTCGAACCGGGAAAACAATATGTAGCTACTCTTTATGCTGACGGAAAGGAGGCGGATTTTGAAAAGAATCCTACTTCTTACCAGATAAAAAAAGGACTTGTTACAAACAAGAATAAGATGTCTGTGAAGCTGGCACGTAGCGGAGGATTTGCAGTAAGTTTGATTGAAGCAACTCCCGCTGACTTGAAAACGATCAAGAAATGGAAATAAGATTCCGGTAAAAAGATTGTTTCCGGATTCCCCGCTTTTTAATAAATATTAGTTGTGCTTCGCAAAGAAAACTAAAACTTTGCGGAGCGCTTTTTTTATAGGACGAATTCTTTTTTGTACTTTTGCGCCATCTTTTTTAAAACATCATCAATAAAGAGAACAACATGGGAGGTTTTTTCGGAACAGTCTCGAAAACTAGCTGCGTGACTGATTTATTCTACGGCACAGATTATAACTCACATCTGGGTACCAAGCGAGGAGGACTCGCAACATACAGTGAGGAAAAAGGTTTTATACGCTCCATTCACAATTTGGAAAGTACTTATTTCCGAACCAAGTTTGAAGGAGAACTGGACAAATTCAAAGGAAACGCCGGCATCGGCATCATTAGCGACACAGACGCACAACCTATCATCATCAATTCTCACCTCGGGCGCTTCGCCATTGTCACAGTCGCTAAAATAGTCAATATCCAGGAATTGGAAGAAGAACTTCTCAGTCAAAACATGCACTTCGCCGAACTTAGTTCGAGCAACACCAACCAGACGGAACTTATCGCATTACTTATTATACAAGGCAGAACTTTTGTGGAAGGTATCGAAAATGTGTTTAAGCACATTAAGGGTTCTTGTTCGATGTTGCTTCTGACGGAAGATGGTAGTATCATCGCTGCCCGTGACCGATGGGGACGTACTCCGGTGGTGATTGGAAGGAAAGACGGTGCTTATGCTGCAACGAGCGAATCGTCCAGTTTTCCGAATCTGGATTATGAGATTGAGAGATATTTAGGTCCCGGTGAGATTGTCCGTATGTATGACGATCATGTTGACCAGCTTCGCAAGCCCAATGAGGATATGCAGATTTGCTCGTTTTTGTGGGTGTACTACGGTTTCCCGACTTCTTGTTATGAAGGAAAGAATGTAGAGGAAGTGCGTTTCACCAGCGGATTGAAAATGGGACAGACAGATGAATCGGAAGTGGATTGTGCTTGCGGTATTCCTGATTCGGGAGTGGGTATGGCTTTAGGATATGCCGAAGGAAAGGGGGTTCCTTACCATCGTGCTATTTCAAAATATACACCGACATGGCCTCGTAGCTTCACTCCGAGCAATCAGGAGATGCGTTCGCTTGTTGCTAAGATGAAGTTGATTCCCAACCGTGCCATGCTGCAAAATAAACGTTTGTTGTTCTGTGACGATTCAATCGTGCGGGGAACTCAATTACGTGACAATGTGAAGATTCTGTATGATTACGGAGCAAAGGAGGTGCACATGCGTATCGCTTGTCCGCCATTGATTTATGCTTGTCCGTTTGTTGGTTTTTCGGCTTCTAAAAATGCATTGGAGTTGATTACCCGTCGTATTATCAAGGAACTGGAAGGGGATGAGAATAAGAACCTGGAGAAATATGCTACTACCGGTTCTCCGGAATACGATAAGATGGTTAGTATTATTGCAGAGCGTTTCGGTCTCAGTTCATTGAAGTTTAATACACTGGAAACGCTGATTGAGGCTATCGGATTACCTAAATGCAAGGTTTGTACACATTGCTTTGATGGTAGCAGCCATTTTTAAAGTAGTCAAATAGGATATTTAAGTATCCGGATAAAAGTATACAATAAAAAGAGCCGTGAATTGCTTTGTAATTCACGGCTCTTTTTTTACCTTTACGGCACTATAAACTATCAATTTGTAAATTGTAATTAGTAACTTGTAATTAAAACAATATGACTTTAGTAGACAGATTTTTAAAGTATGTAAGCTTCGATACACAATCTGATGAATCGACAGGGCTTACTCCAAGTACTCCGAAGCAGATGATTTTTGCTGAATACTTGAAAAAAGAGTTGGAATCTTTGGGATTGGAAGATATTACTTTGGATGAGCATGGCTATCTTTTTGCTACACTTCCTGCCAATATAAATAAAGAAGTACCCACTATCGGGTTTATTGCCCACATGGATACAAGTCCTGATATGACGGGTAAAGATGTCACTCCGCGCATTGTGGAAAAGTATGACGGTTCGGATATTGTGCTTTGTGCTGAAGAGAATGTAGTCCTTTCTCCATCACAATTCCCGGAATTGCTGGATCATAAGGGAGAAGACTTGATTGTAACCAACGGAAAAACGTTGCTCGGTGCCGACGACAAAGCCGGTATCGCGGAAATTGTATCAGCGATGGTTTATCTGAAGGAACATCCCGAAATCAAACACGGTAAAATCCGTATCGGCTTCAATCCTGACGAAGAAATCGGTGAAGGTGCTCATAAATTCGATGTAGAGAAATTCGGTTGTGAATGGGGATATACGATGGATGGAGGTGAAGTAGGGGAGTTGGAGTTTGAGAACTTTAATGCTGCTGCCGCAAAAATAACCTTTAAAGGACGTAATGTGCATCCGGGATATGCCAAGGATAAGATGATTAACTCTATCTATCTTGCCAATCAGTTTATTACGATGCTTCCCTCACAGGAAAGACCAGAACATACGACCGGCTATGAAGGATTCTATCATTTGATTGGTATTCAGGGGGATGTGGAGCAAAGCACTGTGTCTTATATCATCCGCGATCATGACCGTGCAAAATTTGAGAACCGTAAAAAAGAGATAGAACGTCTGGTAGCTCAAATGAACGCTGAATATGGAGCTGGTACTGCGACACTCGAACTGCGCGACCAGTATTATAATATGCGTGAGAAAATAGAACCGGTAATGCACATCATCGATACTGCTTTTGCAGCTATGGAAGCCGTGGGTGTGAAACCGAATGTAAAACCGATTCGTGGAGGTACGGATGGTGCGCAGCTTTCTTTTAAGGGATTGCCTTGTCCGAATATCTTTGCCGGTGGTCTGAATTTCCACGGTCGTTACGAATTTGTGCCTATCCAGAATATGGAGAAAGCAATGAAAGTGATCGTAAAAATAGCAGAACTGGTGGCTTCCAAATAAAAAGACGGTAAGCTCCGGTAATACTTAATACCTGATACTTAAAACTTAATACTTTAAAATAATGAAAACCACTCCGTTTACAGAGAAACATATAGCACTTGGTGCTAAAATGCACGAGTTTGCAGGTTATAATATGCCTATTGAATACTCCGGTATCATTGATGAACACATAACTGTTTGTCAAGGTGTCGGTGTATTTGATGTATCGCACATGGGAGAATTTTGGGTGAAAGGACCGCAAGCGTTGGCCTTTCTGCAGAAAATAACATCTAACAATGTGGCGGCACTGGCTCCGGGTAAAATACAATATACTTGTTTTCCGAATGAGGATGGGGGGATTGTAGATGATTTGCTGGTTTATCAGTATGAACCGGAAAAATACATGTTGGTGGTGAATGCTTCCAATATGGAAAAAGACTGGAACTGGTGTGTTTCTCACAATACGGAGGGAGCCGAGTTGGAAAATTCGTCGGATAACATAGCTCAACTTGCTATACAGGGTCCGAAGGCTATTTCGGTTCTGCAAAAGTTGACGGATATTGATCTTGCTACTATTCCTTATTATACATTTAAGGTTGGAACGTTTGCAAGTGAAGAGAATGTGATTATCTCCAATACGGGTTATACCGGTGCGGGAGGTTTTGAGCTTTATTTCTATCCGTCTGCGGCTGATTCTATATGGAAGGCTATTTTTGAAGCTGGTGAAGAGTATGGCATTAAACCTATCGGTTTGGGTGCCCGTGATACGCTCCGGTTGGAAATGGGCTTCTGTCTGTATGGCAATGATCTGGATGATACGACTTCTCCGATAGAAGCCGGATTGGGATGGATCACTAAGTTTGTGGAGGGCAAGGATTTTGTCAACCGTCCGATGCTGGAAAAACAGAAAGCGGAAGGTGTTACCCGTAAACTGGTTGGCTTTGAAATGGTTGATCGCGGAATTCCCCGTCATGGCTATGAACTGGTGAATGATGAAGGCGAGAAAGTGGGAGTGGTGACCTCCGGTACGATGTCGCCTACCCGTAAGATTGGTATCGGTATGGGATATGTGAAACCGGAATATAGTAAGGTGGGTACGGAAATCTGTATCGATATGCGTGGTCGGAAATTGAAAGCTGTGGTAGTGAAACCGCCTTTTAGAAAGTAAAAAATAAGCTTGTTATTGTGTATAGCCCCGGATAAGTTACGACTCTATCCGGGGCTAACTTATTTTATGATGGTTATTGCAAAACATATTCGTAAATATGTTGTTTATCCCATAGAAATAATATAATTTTGTCATCAAATACGATAAAATAATGTCTCAATTACCTACTCTTATAGCTGACCTCGCACTTATATTGATTTGTGCCGGTGTTATGACTTTATTGTTTAAGAAGTTGAAACAACCTCTGGTCTTGGGATATGTAGTTGCCGGATTTCTGGCAAGTCCGCATATGCCGTATACTCCTTCAGTGATGGATACTGCCAATATTAAGACTTGGGCGGATATTGGTGTTATTTTCTTGCTGTTTGCTCTTGGTTTGGAATTTAGTTTTAAGAAGATTGTCAAGGTGGGTGGTTCTGCCATCATTGCTGCCTGTACCATCATCTTTTGTATGATTTTGTTGGGAATAGGAGTCGGCATGGGTTTCGGCTGGCACAGGATGGACAGTCTGTTCTTGGGCGGTATGATTGCGATGTCGTCTACTACTATTATTTATAAAGCTTTTGATGATTTAGGATTAAGGAAGAAGCAGTTCACCGGACTTGTGTTGAGTATCTTGATTTTGGAAGATATTTTGGCTATTGTATTAATGGTGATGCTTTCCACTATGGCGGTAAGCCAACATTTTGAAGGTACCGAGATGTTGGAGAGTATCGGGAAATTATTGTTTTTCCTTATTCTGTGGTTTGTTGTCGGTATCTATCTGATTCCTGAATTCTTGAAACGCTGCCGGAAATTGATGGGAGAGGAGACTCTGCTTATTGTGTCGTTGGCACTTTGTTTCGGTATGGTAGTGATGGCGGCTCATACAGGATTTTCTGCTGCATTTGGTGCATTTATAATGGGATCTATTCTGGCGGAAACAATCGAGGCGGAATCCATAGACCGGCTGGTGAAACCGGTAAAGGATCTTTTTGGAGCTATCTTTTTCGTATCGGTCGGTATGATGGTGGATCCTGCAATGATTGTAGAATATGCCGTACCTATTATAGTTATTACTTTGGCTGTTATCTTGGGACAGGCCGTTTTTGGTACATTCGGTGTTATTCTCTCCGGAAAGCCTTTAAAGACGGCTATGCAATGCGGCTTTAGTTTAACGCAGATCGGCGAATTTGCGTTTATTATTGCTTCTTTGGGAGTCTCTTTGCATGTAACGAGTGACTTTCTGTATCCGATAGTGGTAGCGGTTTCTGTGATTACTACTTTCCTGACTCCTTATATGATTCGTTTTGCCGAGCCGGCTTCTACTTTTGTGGATGCTCATCTTCCGGAATCATGGAAAAAAATAATGATGCGTTATTCTTCCGGTTCGCAAACAGCTCTGAATCACGAGAATTTGTGGAAGAAGCTAATCTTGTCAATGGTACGTATAACAGTTGTTTATTCAATTGTCAGTATGTCGATTATTGCACTTTCTTTTCGTTTTGTCGTGCCATTCTTTAAAGAGAATCTGCCTCATTTCTGGGCATCATTGTTGGGAGCGGTATTTATCATTCTGTGTATTGCTCCTTTCTTGCGTGCCATTATGGTGAAGAAAAATCATTCGGTTGAGTTTATGACCTTATGGCATGACAGCCGTGCCAACCGCGCACCGCTGGTATCGACAATCGTGATTCGTATTATGATAGCGGCACTTTTTGTTATCTTTGTTATTTCCGGATTATTTAAGGCGTCTATCGGATTGATTATTGGAGTGGCTGTACTTGTTGTATTGTTGATGGTATGGTCTCGCCGTTTGAAGAAGCAATCGATATTGATTGAACGTCGTTTCTTTCAGAATCTCCGTTCCAGAGATGTACGTGCAGAGTATCTGGGAGAGAAAAAGCCGGAGTATGCCGGTCGTTTGTTGTCGCATGATTTGCATCTTGCCGATATGGAAATTCCGGGTGAATCCAGTTGGGCGGGAAAGACATTGATGGAGCTGAATCTGGGGAAGAAGTTTGGAGTTCATGTTGCTTCTATTCTTCGTGGAAAGAGGAGGATTAATATCCCCGGTGGTTCTGTCCGCCTGTTTCCGATGGATAAGATACAGGTGATAGGTACAGATGAACAATTAAGTGTGTTTAATGAGGCGATGCAAAACGGAGCGAAGATAGACTGGGAGGTCTATGAAAAGAGCGAGATGGCTTTGAAGCAGTTTATCATTGACAGTGATTCTGTTTTTCTGGGTAAAACAATTCGTGAATCGGGTATCCGCGACAAATATCATTGTATGATAGCCGGTGTTGAAAGTGAAGACGGTACACTGATGGTTCCTGATGTAAATGCTCCACTCGAAGAAGGCGATGTTGTTTGGGTGGTAGGCGAAAAAGAGGATGTGTACCAATTAGTCGATCAAAAAAACGAAAAAGTACAAGCAGGATAAGAATGGAATACTTATTTTTGCAACGATAAAAACTTAAAATAATAATATCATGAAGAGTGATCCGAAAGAATGTCTGTATTGCCAGAACAATGAAACGCTGCATAATCTGATGATTGAGATTGCGCAATTGAGTGTGTCACGTGTGTTTTTGTTTAAGGAACAAACCTACCGTGGACGTTGTCTTGTTTCTTATAAAGACCATGTGAACGATTTGAATGAATTGAGTGATGAAGATCGTAATGCTTTTATGGCAGATGTAGCGCGTGTCACTCGTGCCATGCAAAAAGCTTTCCAGCCGGAAAAGATTAATTATGGTGCTTACTCGGATAAATTGTCTCATTTGCATTTTCATTTAGCACCTAAATATGTGGATGGACCTGATTATGGAGGTATATTCCAAATGAACCCGGGAAAGGTTTATCTGACTGATGCAGAATATCAGGAATTGATTGATGCTGTTAAGGCAAACCTATAAACGGTAAATTTTGCGGGGTGCCCTGAAAGGGCTTAATTATACAGCGTAGGGCAACGCCCTACGAAAAAACGGTAATCTGAATTTGCGCCCTGAAAGGGCATAATTGTATACAGTTCCGCCCTTTCAGGGCTTGTGGCTGGTGTGTTTTTTTCGTAGGGCGTTGCCCTACGCTATATAATTAAGCCCTTTCAGGGCACCCCAATAAATATATAATTGTAAGGCTTTCAGCCTAACCGATAAATTCTCATTTAACCGCTAAATTCCCATTTATTATTCTTCACTGTCAAAATCGAAATCAAAGTCGAAATCATCCATGAACTCCGGAGTTGTAAATTCTTCCAGTTCCCGACGATCTTTCTTGGTCGGACGTCCGGTTCCACGTGCACGGTCTACGAATCCGCTGATTTTACTCATTTCAAGCAGTTCGTATTGATCGGGAGTAGTTACGTTTTCCATCATTTCCGATACAAGTTTGGCTCCCACACGTTTTTCAATAGTTTGTAATACCTTGAATGAATAAGTGATAGGCGGTTTCTTCACCTGAATAACGTCTCCCGGTTTTATCATACGGGCAGCTTTGGCTAGAGAACCGTTGATGGTAATACGTCCTTTTTTGCAGGCTTCTGCTGCAATCGTACGTGTCTTGAAGATGCGGACAGCCCACATCCATTTATCTATTCTTGCTTCGGCCATTTTAGTTAGTTGTTTAGTGATAAGCAATTCGTTGGTTAGTATCAGTTGACGTTGTCATTTATCGCTAACCGTTCATTGCTATCTTTATTTTTATAGGACTAGTCTATTATTTTTTATTGAACTGGTTCATCGTGATGTCAATACCGGCGAGACAGAAACTTTTTATAATTTCCCCTGCCATCTCCAGTCTTTCATCCATTGTTTTCCAATCTTCGTCAGTGAAGTGTCCGAGTACATAATCAACCTGTCCGCCACGTGGAAAATCATTTCCGATACCAAATCGCAGGCGGGCATAGTTTTGAGTGCCCAGAATAGCGGCGATATGCTTCAATCCATTATGTCCTGCATCACTCCCTTTTCCCTTCAGGCGTAAAGTTCCAAAGGGAAGAGCCAGATCATCTACTACGATCAGTACATTTTCCAATGGAATATTTTCTTTCTGCATCCAATAGCGAACGGCCAGTCCGCTTAGGTTCATAAAAGTCGATGGCTTAAGCAGAATCAACTGGCGTCCTTTGATAGAAAAGCTGGTAGTGAATCCATATCGTCCATCCATAAAAGGGGGAGCGTTATTGATTCTAGCCAATGCTTCTACTGTCATGAATCCGATATTATGTCGGGTTTCATGATATTCGGGACCAATGTTTCCCAGTCCGACAACTAAGTATTTTATCATCGTATTTCCGTAAAACAGTTCATTAATATAGAAAGAGAAACGCAGATTAATACAAATTAATGCAGACTGAACATCTGCTTTAATCTGCATTAATCTGCGTTTGAAGTATATCTCTTTACAGGGATAATCTCAATTACTTACCAGCGGCTGCTGCTGCACCTCTTGCTGCACGAGTCAACTTAACAGCACATACAACGGCTTCTTTTGCACTAATCAGTTCAAGACCTTCGAAGCTCAATTCGCCAACTTTAACAGTCTTACCTAATCCCAGGTGAGAAACGTTAACGGTCAACTTTTCAGGAATTACATTGTACAAAGCTTTCACTTTGATCTTACGCATCTGCAGTGCAAGTTTACCACCGGCTTTCACACCTTCTGCAAGACCTTCCAACTGTACAGGAACTTCCATTACGATAGGTTTAGCTTCGTCAATTTGATAGAAGTCAACGTGTAGGATAGTATCTTTTACCGGGTGGAACTGAATATCTTTCAGGATAGCGTTTACTTTTTTGCCATCGATAATCAGGTCTACAACGTAGATGTGCGGAGTATAAACCAAGTTACGAAGTCCTTCGTTGGTCACTGTGAAGTGAACTACTTCATTACCTCCGTAAAGTACACAAGGTACACCACCGTTCTTACGAATTTCTTTCAAAGCTCTTGCTTGTTCTGAAGAGCGTTCTGCAATTGTTCTTGCAGTTCCTTTTACTTCAATTGATTTCATTTTTTTAAAAATTTGTGTTACTCTAAATTAAGTTAGTTTGCTTAATTCACCATCACACGATGTGGATTATCACACGATGTTGCAAAAAAGCGGTGCAAAAGTACATCTTTTTTTTGAAATATCAAAGAGTTACTTTCTTAAAAGTCAATATCAATCTTAATTTCGCTCTCCAATTTGTTCTCCTGGGCTTCTTCGATTGCTTTCCGTTCATTTTCTTCATCAGCTTCGATGTTCAGGCGGGCGATATATTCGTTTGCGTCGCTGCACTCAATGAAATTGACTGCTTCTTCGAGTCCTGCCATAAACTTCTGAAAGTCTTCCCTATATAGGAAGATTTTGTGTTTCTCGAAACTAACTTGAGAATCATCGCCTTCTCCCGTTATCACTTTTTTGCTCTCTGTAATAGCCAGGAACATTTCATCTTTACGATTCTTTTTTACGTCGAGGTAATAGATGCGTTTACCTGCCTTAATGGACTTGGAGAATACGATCTCCTTATCATTCATGTCTGCGCTCATTTTCTTTTTTAAATCTTCCATATCTTTCGGTCCGTTTATAATCGGCTTCAAAATTGGATATTTTTTTTAAACTGTCAAAAGAAAAAGCGCAGAGAATCAAATACTGCATTAAAAAATGTGATTTATTAGTGGAAACTCATTAAAAATATCTACTTTTGCAGTTCGATAACAACAGTATTAATTTGAATTATGATCAACAGAGTTCTTATTCGTCTTAAGATTATACAGATAGTATATGCCTATTATCAGAATGGCAGCAAAAATCTAGACTCAGCGGAGAAAGAGTTATTCTTTAGTCTTTCAAAGGCGTATGACCTTTACAACTATTTGTTAATGCTGATGATAGCATTGACAGAGTATGCACAAAAACGTATTGATGCGGCAAAAGCTAAATTGGCACCTACGACAGAGGAATTGTATCCCAACAGGAAGTTCGTAGATAACAAGTTTATTGCTCAATTGGAAGTCAATAAACAATTGACGGAGTTTATAGCTAATCAGAAAAGAACCTGGACAAACGACCAGGATTTTATCAAAGAGCTTTATGAGAAAATTGTAGAAACCGATATCTATAAAGATTATATGGCTTCTGATGACAACTCATACGAAGCTGATCGTGAACTGTGGAGAAAAATCTATAAGACATACATCTTTAATAACGATTCTCTTGACCAGGTATTGGAAGACCAGAGTTTGTACTGGAATGATGATAAGGAAATTGTAGACACGTTCGTCTTGAAAACAATCAAACGCTTTGATGAAAAGAAGGGTGCCAACCAGGAACTGCTTCCGGAATTTAAGGATGACGAAGATCAGGAGTTTGCACGTCGTCTGTTCCGTCGCACCATTTTGAATTCTGACTATTATCGTCATTTGGTGAGTGAGAATACAAAAAACTGGGATTTGGACCGCATCGCATTTATGGATGTAATTATTATGCAGACTGCATTAGCAGAAATTCTTAGTTTCCCGAACATTCCGGTCAGTGTTTCGTTAAATGAATATGTAGAGATTGCGAAGTTGTATAGCACAGCTAAAAGCGGTAGCTTTATCAACGGTACGCTGGATGGAATAGTTAATCAATTAAAAAAAGAAGGTAAGTTGACTAAAAACTGATACCTTTGTCCATATAGTAGAAACTAAAACAGATTATTTATGAACGTATTGACTGTATTATTGCAAGCTCCTGCCGGTGCTGCCGGAGGTGGAAGTATGATGTGGATCATGCTGATAGCTATGTTTGTTATCATGTATTTCTTTATGATCCGTCCTCAAAATAAGAAGCAGAAAGAAATAGCTAATTTCCGTAAATCTCTTCAGGTAAATCAGAATGTGATTACTGCAGGTGGTATCCACGGAACAATCAAGGAAATTACTGACGACTATATAGTACTTGAGATTGCTTCTAATGTAAAGATTAAAATAGACAAGAATTCTATATTCGCTGATGCTTCAGCGGCTAGCAATCAGTCTAAATAAATAGTTGGTAAATAAATGCCTATGTTTGATCGTAGGAATATAAAATATACATATTTAAAACTATCTAAGAAAATTAAGGATTTTCTGCTCAGTGATAAGAGCAGAGAGTTCTTAATTTTTTTATTTTTCTTCCTGATAGCCGGTGGATTCTGGTTGCTTCAGACGCTCAATAATGATTATGAAGCGGAGTTCTCTATCCCGGTGCGAATGAAAGATCTTCCTAACAATGTAGTGTTGACTTCGGAACCTCCTTCCGAACTTCGTGTCAGAGTGAAAGATAAAGGAACAGTGCTTCTCAATTATATGTTGGGGAAAAGTTTCTTTCCGGTCAATCTAGGTTTTCTTGATTATAAAGGAAAAGATAATCATGTGAAAATTTATGCTTCCGACTTTGAGAAAAAAATATTAAGCCAACTGAATGTATCTTCCAAAATCCTATCGATCAAGCCGGATACATTAGAATATATCTATTCCGAAGGAAAGTCCAAGCTGGTTCCTGTTCGTTTTCAGGGGAAAGTGACAGCCGGACTTCAATATTATGTATCTGACACCATTTGTAAGCCGGACTCTGTATTGGTTTATGCTCCGGAAGGAATTTTGGATACTATAACAACTGCATATACTCAAAATATAACTTTGGAGAATATATCCGATACAACCCGGCGACGAATTCCGCTGACTTCTGAAAGAGGAGTGAAGTTTGTTCCGGCTTCGGTAGAAATGATTTTCCCGGTGGATATTTATACGGAGAAAACGGTCGAAGTGCCATTACATGGAGTTAATTTTCCGGCAGATAAGGTGTTGCGCACTTTTCCTTCCAAAGTTCAGATTACTTTTCAAGTGGGGTTAAAACGGTTCCGCAGTATAAAAGCAAGCGATTTTATCATCAATATTTCTTATGAAGAATTGCTGAAGCTTGGCTCTGATAAATATACGGTTAGATTGAAGTCGTTTCCAAGTGGAATAAATCAAATACGTATTGTTCCCGAGCAAGTGGACTTCCTGATAGAACAAATTACTTCTAATGGCGATTAGGATTGGCATAACCGGTGGTATTGGTAGTGGAAAAAGTGTTGTTTCCAGACTACTCGGAATAATGGGAATACCTGTCTATATATCAGATATAGAAGCAAAGCGAATCACACAGACAGATCCGGTGATTCGTCGGGGGCTTTGTGATCTGGTTGGTCAGGATGTGTTTCAGGGTGGAGAGTTGAATCGTTCTTTGTTGGCTTCTTATATGTTCGGTCATCAGGATCATGTGCGGAAAGTGAATGAGATTATTCATCCGCAAGTGAAAGAAGATTTCCGACAATGGGCTGCCCGATTGAAAAGTGAACTGCTGGTGGGTATGGAGTCTGCAATACTGGTGGAGGCTGGTTTTAAGGATGAAGTTGATTTTCTGGTTATGGTATATGCGCCGCTGGAAGTGAGAGTGGAACGTGCTGTAAAGCGGGACTGTTCATCAAGAGAACTGGTGATGAAGCGTATCGAAGCTCAAATGAGTGATGAAGTAAAGAGAAGCCATGCCGATTTCGTGATAGTGAATGATGATGAAACACCGTTAATTCCACAGGTTTTGGAGCTTATTTCTTTGCTATCTAAAAATAATCATTACCTTTGCTCCGCAAAAAAATAATTAATAAATAAAAGGATATATACTATGTTGAAGACTATCTTGTCTATCTCAGGTAAACCGGGATTATACAAACTTATTTCGCAAGGAAAAAATATGTTGATTGTTGAATCAGTCAATGCTGAAAAGAAACGTTTCCCTGCTTATGGTAATGAAAAAATTATCTCTTTGGCAGATATAGCAATGTACACGGACGATGCAGAAGTTCCTTTGTATGATGTGTTGGAGTCAATAAAAGAGAAAGAAAAATCAGCGCAGGCTTCTATCGATCCGAAAAAAGCGACTCCCGAACAATTGCGTGAATACTTGGCTGAAGTATTACCTAATTTTGATCGTGAACGTGTATATGTAGCCGATATTAAGAAATTGGTTGCTTGGTATAACATCTTAATTTCTAATGGAATTACAGAATTCAAACCGGAAGGAGAGATTAAGGAAGAAGAAGTTGCAGAGTAATCTGTATAGTTTATTTAATAGGAATAAAGAACATGATAATCATTTAAGGTGGTTATCATGTTTTTTTATATAAACACTTGTAGGTTTAGGAAAAAATTAGTATTATTTGGGTAATCTTTTGCAATAATAAATATCTTCTACTTATATTGTAAATAATGGTGCTTTTTATGTATCTTTGTCGCTGTTCACCATTCTTGGGAATATAGCTCGTGGATGCTGAATAACGTTTTTTAATGTTGGGTATGGAGACAATAACAAATAAAGAAGTAAACGTCCGTTTGGACAATGAAAAAGGGACATTATGCCTGACAGGTTTGTTGGCAGGTACAATGGTATTCCTTTACGATTCACAGGGAGAACTAAGAGGCAAACATAAATTTGCTTTGCCTTCATTGACTATGGAAATACCCCAACCGGGCACTTATGTTTTGGTGATGAGTCATCCGAACTGCCAACCGGAAGTTCGGCGAATTACATATTTAGGAATATAAAAAAGGGGCTGTCTAACAAGTTTCTTTTTAACGATTTCACCCCTATCAGAGTTCAAACAAACTCTGATAGGGGTGATTTTCAATTTTAGAGACTTGTTAGACAGCCCCATTCTATTTGAATGATGACTTTTAATTTCTGAATACCAATCCGTCTCCGTCAGCATCAACGATAATTGCTTTGCTTCGGTCGACTTCCTGTGATAGTAACTTCTTGGATAGATCATTCAGCAGGTAGCGTTGAATAGCCCTCTTCACTGGACGAGCTCCAAATTCAGGATCATAACCCACTTGCGATAAGAAGTTCAATGCTCCTTCTGTCAATTGCAGTTCCACTCCGTTTTCGGCAAGCATTTTCTGTACTCCCTTAATTTGTAAAAGTACGATTTGCTTGATTTCTTTTTCGTTCAATGGTAAGAACATAATCGTTTCATCAATACGGTTCAGGAATTCCGGACGAATTGTCTTTTTCAACATATTCATCACTTCTTTCTTCGTTTCTTCGATTACTTCTTCCTTATTGGAACCATGCAACTTCTCCATCTGACTTTGTATATAAGAACTGCCCATATTTGAAGTCATGATGATAATGGTATTTTTGAAGTTGACCACCCTTCCTTTATTGTCAGTCAGTCGTCCGTCATCCAATACCTGTAACAGAATATTGAAGACATCCGGATGAGCCTTTTCTATTTCGTCAAACAAAACAACAGAGTAAGGTTTCCGTCGTATAGCTTCTGTCAACTGACCGCCCTCATCGTATCCAACATATCCCGGAGGCGCTCCGACCAGACGGGAGACACTATGCTTTTCCTGATACTCACTCATATCGATACGAGTCATCATCGTTTCATCATCAAACAGGAACTCTGCCAATGCCTTTGCTAATTCGGTCTTACCTACGCCGGTGGTTCCCAGGAAGATAAATGACCCGATCGGACGTTTCGGATCTTGTAATCCGGCACGGCTACGGCGCACAGCATCTGCCACCGCTTCAATCGCTTCGTCCTGACCAATTACACGTTGATGAAGTTCTTCTTCCAAGTGCAACAACTTATCTTTTTCACTTTGCAGCATCTTGCTGACAGGAATACCAGTCCAGCGGGAAACAACATCAGCAATATCTTCAGCGTCTACCTCCTCCTTAATCATGGCTTTATCGCCTTGCATATCACGCAGTTGCTTTTGAGTATCTTCTATTTCTTTATCCAAAGCCTGAAGTTTACCATAACGGATTTCGGCTACTTTACCATAATCGCCTTCACGTTCGGCTTTTTCTGCTTCAAATTTAAGATTCTCTATCTCAACCTTGTTCTGCTGGATTTTATCCATCAGCGTTTTCTCACTTTGCCATTTAGCTTTAAAGGACTTTTCCTGTTCTTTGAGCTCGGCAAGTTCCTTACCGATAATTTCCAGTTTCGGTTTATCGTTTTCACGTTTGATAGCCTCGCGCTCAATTTCCAGCTGCTTGATTTTACGGGAAATCTCATCCAGTTCTTCAGGAACGGAATCTACTTCCATACGCAGTTTGGCTGCGGCTTCGTCCATCAGGTCAATGGCTTTATCCGGCAGGAAGCGGTCGGTGATGTAACGGCTACTCAATTCGACGGCTGCAATGATTGCGTCGTCTTTGATACGTACGTGATGATGGTTCTCGTAACGTTCTTTCAATCCGCGAAGGATGGAAATGGTACTCAAGTTATCCGGTTCGTCCACTTGCACGATTTGGAAACGACGCTCCAATGCTTTATCCTTTTCGAAGTATTTTTGATATTCGTCGAGGGTTGTTGCTCCGATGGAACGTAGTTCTCCACGAGCTAAGGCGGGCTTTAGAATGTTGGCGGCATCCATGGCACCTTCACCTTTTCCGGCACCTACCAGCGTGTGAATCTCATCAATGAACAGAATAATATCACCTTCTGATTTCTTCACCTCATTGACAACTGATTTCAATCGTTCTTCAAATTCACCTTTGTACTTTGCGCCGGCAACCAGTGCTCCCATATCCAGTGAATAAACTTGTTTGTTCTTCAGGTTTTCGGGCACGTCTCCGCGAAGAATACGATGTGCCAAACCTTCTACGATAGCCGTTTTACCGGTACCCGGTTCACCAATCAGAATCGGGTTGTTCTTTGTACGGCGGCTCAATATCTGTAATACCCGGCGGATTTCTTCATCACGTCCGATTACGGGATCCAGTTTTCCGCTACGGGCAGCTTCGTTCAGGTTGATAGCATACTTTTCCAATGATTGATAAGTATCTTCACTGGATTGTGATGTAACCTTTTCTCCTTTTCTCAATTCGCTGATAGCGTTGCGCAATTCTTTTTCCGTCATACCGGCATCTTTCAAGATCGTGGAGACGGTACTCTTCACAGTCAGCAATGCCAGTATGATAGGCTCTAATGAAACAAACTCGTCGCCCATTTCTTTAGAATACTGTGTTGCTTTCTGCAAAACTTCGTTGGATTCACGACTTAGATATGGTTCTCCGCCGGATACTTTCGGCAGGGAGTCGATTTGCTTGTCGACCACGAGAGCTACTTGCTGTCCATTCATACCAAGTTTTTGGAAGATGAAATTAGTGACGTTTTCGCCTACTTTCATTACTCCCTGCATGATGTGGACAGGTTCAATGGCTTGTTGTCCCCGGCTTTGTACCAGGTTTACGGCCTCCTGTACCGCTTCTTGAGATTTAATGGTAAAATTGTTAAAGTTCATATCTTTGTTCTCCTTTCTTATTTCACGTTTTTAATAACACCTAAAGGGGCTCAAAAGATTTGCCAAGTATAAAAATATGACAAAATAGCATGAGTATTAAGGAGTTAAAGGACAAAATGACCTTTTTTATCTAGATATGACTGACGAATTTACCATATACTCCACAGAATAGGATGGGCTTCAGAATAAGATGGGATTTCAATGAAGTTTACTATTCTGTGGAGAAACAATTGTTAGAAGATTCTTATCGGGAAGTCTCTAAGCTCTCTTTCTACTTTTTTCGCATTAAATTTGTGTGCGTTGAAATTCTTTCCCAACCATTCCCGATATTCTTTTGCAGCTTTTGAGTGTGGTTGTTTTAATGCCTCCAACATCTCTTGGTAACCATATATTCCTCCGCAATCTTCGGGTGGACATGCATTTGCTCCGTCTATGAGAAAGATGCCTTGTGTTTCGTCCTTTTTATATGCTTGTTGCGATTCCAGAGTAATCCGATGCACCCAACTATCTCCGAAATCATATTCATATTTAATATGTGAGCCTTTTCGGGTAAGGATCTCTCCTAAAGAGAGAGAGTAGGAGTTGATTGTATTATTGGGATCAAACAAAAGATCATCACCGTATTCATCGGCTGTATATATTGTTTTCCCTTTTTGAAACAGATGCAAGTGATAGCCTTCCCACCCCATTGCGGTATTTATGACATCCGCAAAATTTTCCAGACGGATGTTGGAAGGAACTTCCACTATACGATATATTTCCGGGTCGGAATTAATCAAAGAAATTTTTATATTGAGCTTTTTAGAGGTTTGTTCTTCAATGTAGAAAGATTCGTCGTATTCATCATCGTCAAACTCGTCATCGTATTCTTCATCAAATTCGTTATCATCAAATTCATTATTCCCATTGAAGGCAAAGAACTCATTCAATAAGTTCATTAGTTCTTCCATACTGTCCACTTCCAATCCCTTCAGTTCTGCGTGTGGCATTTCTTTTTTTATTTCTTTGATTCCTCTTCTCGTTAATGTATTGGGAATTTTGAATCGTTTATAGATTTTTTCCAATATAGGCAACGTTTCTATGGCACGGATATTCATCAACGTATTTGTGATATAGTCAATTATCGCGATATTATTATCTTCCCCACGCTCAAACCGATCGTAATAAGAATTCAATAATTGGCAGAACCAGTTAATAATTTCCAATCTTCGTTCAGGGTTGGTTATGGCAATTTGTGCGACAGCACTACAAATATCTTCTTTTCCGAAAGGAGCGATTCCGTCTTCATTCATGAAACTAAATAGCAAAGGCAATTGGTGCTGTCCGAGTTGGTAAATGATGGCAATGGTAGCTTCATCCTGTACGAGGTGGCAATAGGAAGCGAGGAAAGTCGGACTTTGCCGCATTATTTCCAAGATGATATTTAAAGAAGATTCCATTCGGTAATGTTCCATCGCCCAGTAGATATACCATAACTTAAAAGGTCTGTCTTCTTCTTTTGCGTTTTCGAGAGGTCCTTGATAATGGATGAATAGATGCAGGATAAAGTTGCGCAAATCTTTTTCTAATTCGGCAGCGGGTACTGTCGTGCAATCTTTTTTAAACTCGTCAAATGGGTAGTCTTTGCATGTCTGCATATCCCAAAGCCTTTGCAGGTAAGCTGCAATGGGGGTTGCTTCCGAGCTATAGTCCGGATGTTGATAGTGATAGAAAGCTTCTTCCATTTGTTGGTAGATTTTTTCTAATCCGTTATTGCTTAATATATCTATCACTTCCTGTTGTTCTTCAGGTGTAAACAAGTTTAATACTTCGGTCATAATCGCATCGAGATCGATCGAAGTTTGGTTCTTTTTTTTATTCATTATCGTGCCATTTAATAAATTTGTCAATTTTCTCCAAAGGTACGCCTCTTTATTGAGTAATAGCCTGATAATTTCTCTTTTTTTTAAATATTCTTTCCGGAGAAGATAAGAAAGTTTATCTTTGTCCTATAGTAGAGAGTAAATCTGTTTTCTAATTGATGACTAATGATATGAATGATAAACCACAAATAAAATTATCGGAAACAGTGGTGCTGATTGATGCCGCTTTCCTGAATTTTGTAATTACAGATATGAAGAGATACTTCGAAGAGACTTTGCAACGTTCTTTACAAGAGATAGATCTTTCGATGTTGACTACCTATCTGACTTTGGATGCAGGGATTGCGGAAGGAAAAAATGAAGTGCAGTTTCTTTTTGTTTATGATAAAGAGTCAGGTAATCTTGCGCATTGCCAGCCTTCTGACTTGGAGAAAGAGTTGAATGGAGTTGCTTTTCAAAGTCCTTATGGAGAATATTCGTTTGCCAGTGTTCCGTCGGAAGGGATGGTGTCGAGAGAGGACTTGTTTTTAGACTTATTATCCATTGTAGCCGATTCGGCCGATGTGAAAAAAATGATTCTGGTATCTTTCAATGAAGAATATGGAAAGAAAGTGACTGATGCTTTGAATGAAGTACAGGGCAAGGAGATTGTCCAATTCCGAATGAACGAACCGGATACTCCGGTAGCTTATAAATGGGATATGTTGGCTTTTCCTGTCATGCAGGCATTGGGAATCAGAGCTGATGAATTATAGCCATAGCTACCCATTTCAGTCATTAATCGCTAATCACTAATAAGTTAATCACTATTTTCCATGTCCGATTTTCGTTTAAAAGTATTTCAGAGCGTGGCGAAGAATTTAAGTTTCACGAAGGCTTCGCAAGAGCTGTTTGTCAGTCAGCCTGCTATCACTAAGCACATTCAGGAACTGGAAGCTTATTATCAGACTCGTTTGTTCGATCGTCAGGGCAGTAAGATCTCCTTGACTAAGTCCGGAGAACTATTATTGAAACATAGCGAAAAGATTTTGGACGATTATAAACAGCTGGAATATGAGATGCATTTGTTGCATAATGAATATATCGGCGAACTGAAACTGGGTGCCAGTACTACGATTGCGCAATATGTACTTCCTCCTTTGTTGGCGGATTTTATAGCCAAGTTTCCACAGATCAATCTTTCTTTGATTAATGGAAATTCCCGGGGAGTGGAAGCTGCTTTACAAGAACATCGGATTGATTTGGGATTGGTTGAAGGTATCTTCCGTTTGCCTAATCTGAAGTATACTCCATTTTTGCAAGACGAACTGGTTGCCGTGGTTCATACCCATAGTAAATTGGCTGTTTCGGATGAGATCGCTCCGGAAGATTTGCCAAATATCCCCTTAGTTTTGCGGGAGAGAGGTTCAGGAACGTTGGATGTGTTTGAACGTTCCCTGTTACGCCATAATTTGAAACTTTCTTCTTTGAATGTATTGATGTATCTCGGTAGTACGGAGAGCATCAAGCTTTTTTTGGAACATACAGATTGTATGGGAATTGTTTCTATCCGTTCTGTTTATAAGGAACTGGTTGCCGGTAATTTTCGTGTGGTTGAGATAAAAGGAATGCCCATGCAGCGCGAGTTTAATTTTGTGCAACTGCAAGGGCAGGAGGGAGGTTTATCTCAAGCTTTCATGCGATTTGCCGGGCATCACAGTAAGAGTTTGTAATCAAACCTCTTCCATACGGACTAATTCCCAGCCACAGAATTGCATAACAATGCAATGAAGTTGAGTTCCCTGACATAGTTGGCGAACTTTCGGACCGGCAGCATAACCATGAATTTGTTCTACGGCTTCCTGCCATTGTGCGGTGCCTTGGGTGTCGTATTTTTCTTTCGGCAGATATTTTAATTCCAAGATATAGCTATGCGCTACTTCTGCGTAACGTTGCAGATCGGGCATCAGAAACATATCGCAAAAGCCGTGATTCAGTTCTACTTCAGGCATTGTGAGGTAGTAGGCGTTCACGCTAAGGTAAGCGGTGAAGAATCCCTGAATGTTACGTTCGCCCTCAATGCTGCTGCGTACGGAAGTATTCTCCTTATAAGCTTTGGCTATGAATTCCAATGCCGGTCGCCATTGTCCGTCAAAAGCCATATCATTGAATAAAATCTCTATATCTATCAGGTTGATATAATGGTGATTCTGATATTCTTCCAGGATATATTCATAATATTGTTTACGGACATTCGTGTTGGGAATTCCCAGGATAGTCAGATTTCCACGTGTTCCGATGATAGTTAGCATACCATAATAAAATAATAGACTGGGGAATATTTCCGGATTCGTAATTTGATCGGCAGAAAAAGACTGGTATAGGTTAGTCATGATTTTCCCTTCTTCGGCAATTCGTTTGATAACACCTTTGCGGTTACCGTCAAGACGGTCAAGCTGAATCAGTTTTTTCATTTTATTGTAGTCCGTACGGGTATTAGGATCAATCATCTGTTCAGGAGATTCTCCTAACTGAATTCGATTACGTAGGTAATAGAGTACCATGTCGCAATTAAACATTTTAGGATCTGACTTTAGACTTTGGCGAGCAAAACAATAATTATCATACCATGGCTTCGTCTCCAGAATCATTTCTTCAATGTCTCCTTGTAACTGCCCTGCTTCCTGATAATATCGGAGCATAGTACGTACGTCTTCTTCAGAAAATCCCAGCATTTGATTAAACAGTGGATTAGTGCTGATGTTCCAACCTATGTTATATCCGCTTGACAAGTCGTCCAAAGTTACGGGGCTGACTCCAATCATGAATATACGGTCGAACATTCCTTTATAATTCTTGAAGGCATCCCTGTAGAATCCGCTGGCATGGGTGATGGCGTGGTATATCTCATTTCCTTTCTCGTTGAGTACGACATTTGTGAAATTGTCATACTCATCTATAATAAGGTATAGGGGATACCCTTGACGGCGTGCTTCATCGTCTAGTATATGCAGTTTATCAATCCCTTTTTTCGCTGTGCTGAAGCGCTCAATAAACTCATCCGTGTAGTATTCACGATAACGGTTCAGAAAGCCATCCAGTTGCACTGCGCTATACGAATCAAATCTTTGCGGCAGTTCATCAATGTTGCCGCCAATCTTGGAAAAGTCAAGATAAAGCATCTGATATTTGCCTTGAAGCGGAGTTGTATTCTGCCCGATCCAGAGATTCCCGAAAAGTTGCTGGAACTTATCTTTCTGTGAAAGGTCATAATATGAACGAAGCATGCTTAGTAGCAGGCTCTTGCCAAAGCGTCTCGGACGGATGAATATCAGATAGTTGGCTTGATCTTCCAACATGGGGATATACATTGTTTTATCCACATAATAGCGGTTTTGCGTGATTACATCCTCAAAATTGGACATACCATAAGGAATTCCTTTTATTGTTCCCATAACTTTTTCAGATTGTTTCTTCTTGTTTTCCAAACAATTAATTACCAAAGATAGTTTTTTTGAAATGGATATTCCATTCTTTTACGCTTATTTTTTATCTAATTATAAACGCAGTTTTTAACGTCAGGGATTATTCTTCTACTGAAAAGAAAAAACGTTTTTATTTCTCATATTCTCATGATTTTACATTAATCATCATATAATCAGTGAATTATAGTATGAGAAATGTTTTTAATAAATCGCATTTCTCATCATTTCCGGGTGAAATAAGCCTTAAAAACAGTTATTTCTCATACTTTTTTAAGTCATTTCTCATACTATTATTGCCCTTCTTCGACTATTTTCTTCTTTATATATACCCTATGTGTTCCTCTTCCGGTGATTTCTATTCCCGAATCGGGTTGATGTCCCCATTGTCGCAGTTCAGTGGTTGCTGCTGTTTGTAGCAATCCGGTTAGTTTCCGATATTCCCAAACGGTCAGGAAAGGATGTTCGTCCAGATACTTTAGGGCTAATGCCAGTCGTTGTTCCGGTGTGAATTTATTCGAGGATTTTTGCTTTTTCCAAGGAGCTCTTTCCAACCGGCATCTATCGCTGATATTTCTTACCATTTCCCTGTCTACCCGGAAATTAACACCTCCTATAAAAATACTTTGTGCGTTGCGGTGTTTTCCACCTTCTTCCGCATCTTCCCGTTCCTTGTCTCTGCCTAAGGTGAGCGACGGAGTGAATGTGCCTATCCCGTCTATCTTTACCGAACGTCCCTCTGCCATCAGGTGTGCCATTTCAATAGCTGTCTGAAGCAGTACGCCTTCTATGTCTCCAGCACTGAAGCCGCTGACATCGCCCACCCGTCGTGCCAACTCTTTTATGCTTGCATTGTCTATCCGTGCAAACTTCGGATATGTAATTCTTTTGCCCGTCTTTTGTATGTCGGGCATCTCCTCCATAATGTATCGTGCCATACTATCTGTCGTTTAAAGTATTAATAGATAAGTTCTTTTCTATTGGAAGTAAACTTCCTTTCCTCTAATAGAAAAGTTCCTTTGGGTTAAATGTAAACTGTAAACGGAAGTTTTGTTTTTATAAATGCAACTTGCGTTTATAAAAATGAAAGTTCTGTTTTTATAATCAAAACTTTCATTTATAGTTTGCTATTACACAAAGGTAAGTTATCTGTTCGTCAAAAGCAAGTTTATCAGTAATAAAGAATAATTTATTTGTTAATAGATTGGGAGAGGAGTAATAATGAATGAGATAAAGAGCAATGATGGACTGATTCTGAAAGGAAGTTGATTGATTTAATAAGGTTGAGAGAGTGTTTGTCTTATCTCTTTTCTGTATTTTAGCGGTTCGGATTTTTTGTATATATGACTCAAGTTTCGTATGTGAAACAAAAAAGCTATATTTGTATTCAGGTATGAAACAATATGTGATGTGGATAAGGAATGGATAAAGTTAATAATTGTTGATAATCAATAGCATGTAAAGAAAATAATATTTATTTTAAGCAAAAAATATGAATATGCCAAACTATAATTTACAACGATTCTTGGACGCGCAGCAAAGCGACTATGAACAAGCCCTTACAGAAGTGGGAAACGGGCGGAAATATTCCCACTGGATTTGGTATATATTTCCTCAACTGAAAGGGTTGGGCATGAGTTATAACTCCCAGTATTATGGGATTAGCGGCAAAGAAGAGGCAGAAGCATATCTTGCCCATCCGGTTTTGGGAGAAAGGCTTCGTGAGATAACGTCAGTTTTTCTTCAATTGAAAAATAAAACGGCACAGGAGGTTTTCGGTTCGTTAGATGCGATGAAAGTATTATCATGTATGACGCTCTTTAATGAAGTCGCTTCAGATGATTTGTTTCAGCAAGTGATAGATCGCTATTATCAGGGTAAAGTGGATGAGACAACAAAAAGAAAATTGGAAAAATAACTAATACAATTTATATATGGGCTGTTTAATGAATTTATTGTGGTTGTTGCTTGGTGGTATCTTTACTGCCGTTGAATACCTCATTTCAAGTATATTGATGATGCTTACCATTATTGGTATTCCGTTTGGTATGCAAACCTTGAAACTGGCAGGACTTGCTTTGTGGCCTTTCGGTAAAGAAGTAAGAAGTGGAAACCGCTCTGGCGGTTGCCTTTATATATTGATGAATATCCTGTGGATATTTTTGGGTGGCATTTGGATCTGTCTGTCCCATTTGGTTTTCGGGGCTATATTGTGTATTACTATCATTGGTATTCCTTTTGGCTTACAGCACTTTAAATTGGCAGCTTTGGCATTATCACCTTTTGGGAAAGACATTATAACAGTGTAAGAGTAGTTGTAGGGAAGCGTATGCTTATAATTAAAAGTTATAATGCATAATTAGAAACTATTGGCGGGTCTTGATTGTTTACCGTACCTTTGCACCCGGAAAACAATTAAAGATGAAAAGATATGATTTCAACAGCTACAAAAACTTTGCAGGCAAATAATAAAATGATTTATGTTGCACTGCTTTCTACTCTGACTTTCTTTCTTTTTTTAGACTATATTCCAGGATTGGAAGCATGGTCGGCTTGGGTAACTCCTCCGGTTGCTTTGTTCCTCGGACTTATTTTTGCATTGACTTGTGGACAAGCGCATCCAAAGTTTAATAAGAAAACCTCTAAATATCTGTTGCAATATTCAGTTGTAGGATTGGGATTTGGTATGAATCTTCATTCTGCTTTAGCTTCCGGTAAGGAAGGCATGGAGTTTACGGTCATTTCAGTGATCGGAACCTTGGTAATAGGTTGGTTTATCGGACGTAAGTTGTTCAAGATCGACCGTAATACAGCTTATCTTATCAGTTCGGGAACCGCTATCTGTGGTGGTAGTGCTATCGCAGCAGTGGGACCAGTGTTGAAAGCGAAGGACAGTGAAATGTCTGTGGCATTAGGTACAATCTTTATCTTGAACGCTATTGCACTTTTCATTTTCCCTGCCATTGGTCATGCATTGAATATGGATCAGCAACAATTCGGAACATGGGCGGCCATTGCTATTCATGACACCAGTTCTGTAGTAGGTGCAGGAGCTGCTTATGGCGAAGAAGCATTGAAAGTGGCAACCACTATTAAACTTACCCGTGCGCTTTGGATTATCCCGATGGCTTTTGCTACTTCCTTTATTTTCAAGAGCAAAGGACAAAAGATAAGTATTCCATGGTTTATCTTCTTCTTCGTGTTGGCATTGGTAGTAAACACTTATTTGCTGGATGGAGTACCACAATTGGGAGCGGCTATTAACGGTATTGCCCGTAAAACTCTGACGATTACCATGTTTTTCATCGGTGCTTCTCTTTCTATTGATGTATTGAAAGCAGTTGGAATAAAGCCTTTGGTTCAAGGAATTTTGCTTTGGGTAATAATCAGCTTGAGCACATTGGCATACATTTATTTTGTATAAAAAACACGATACATTATAAAAGTAATTAGGGGAATATCGTTTCATACGAATGTTCCCCCAATTGTTTTTATTTAGCCTTTACAGAGAATTACATGGGCGTATTATTGAAAAAAAATATTTTATAGACCCAAAGAGTTCTTTTATTTATTTATTTTTAATATTTTTGCAAATATTGAATTACAAAACCTATAATGTATGAAAAACTACTTCTTTTTCCTTCTCTGTATGCTATTCTGTGTACCATTATACGCCCAACGCGAACGAAATTATATTTATTTATTTGATTGCACACAATCAATGAAAACAGTGGTAGATATATGGGAGCCAACTAAGAAATATCTGCGGGAAGATATTGAAAGATTATCTCCTTCTTCAACAGTAGCTATTATTCCATTCCAGGGAAATACTCATCCCACTATTCAATTTGAATGTAAAGATTTTAATTGGAATAAGATTGAAGAAAAATTCGATAGATATATTGAAGATAAAACAAATACAAATATCTGCTCTGCTTGGGACAAAGGTGTAGAATATATCGATGTTAATAAAGACAATTATTTCTATATATTAACGGATGGAGAGGATACGGTAAAAGGGATCGGAGCTCTTTGTCAACGCATCCGTGAATGGTGTGGCCAATATAAAAACAGCTATGCATTCTACGTTATGTTAACAGAAAACGCAAAGGAAAATGAAAAAGAGCTTTCGGAAGCTATTGGCACTTGTAGTACCATCCGGCTTATTGACCCGAAAGGGCACATCAGTCCTTTTGGTATTTTTGAAGAAGTAACACTTACTACTAATACATTGGAGCTGGAGAAGCAGATAAAATTGCCATTTTCTACAGTAGGGAAGTATGATGCAGCTGTCAATTGTAAAGATTCTCTTTTTGGTGTTTCTTTAGTGGATAATACGATTTCGGATGGCAAGGCCATATTTAAGATAGATGCAAGGAAGTCTAAGCAGGAAATAGCTGCCATACTTAATGGAAAAGACAGATATGATTTTGATATAGAAGTGAAAGCGAAAGGGGTGGATATTCTGAATTCCAATCTGACAGTCAATGTCGTGAATAAGCCTGAACGGGTGCTGACAATGATAGATGAAGAAGAGACCAATATAGGAAAATCTTCCTATTATCCTGCATTTCTCTTTTGGAAAGAAAAACAGCAGGACACTCTTCGCTGTAATCTAAACCAAAGCTTCAATCAACCGGCCATTGAGTACGCTTCAAGTGTACGTTTCAAAGTTACAAGTTCGGATAAAACAAACGATTATCAGGTATTAATTAACGAAATGCCCTGTCCTGAGAATGAGTTTGTTTTTGACGGAAAAACGAACAATAGCATCTTATCCATCATATTCGACAAAAATGCCCAGCAAGGCAAACGCTATTTTCTTATAAACCCAGTGCAAGTAAAAGAAACTGACCGTATCAATAGAACACCGACTGAGCAATATCAGTTATCTGTCCGTGCAAGATATAGTATTGATTACAATCCTTTAGCGATCATATTATTGGGGTTGGCGATTATTCTCATTAGTCTATTAATTTTGTGGTTCGCCGCAATAAAGATTATGATGTATCCACGAATCAAACTCGGTCGTATTACTATAACCGAGCCATACTACAAATCATTGAAAATATATGGGGCACGAAAGGTGATATTTACCAGTAATCCACAGAAACAAAGTATGTTTAACCGTTTATTTACCGGACGCATCGTATACGAGGCAAATGAAATATGGACTAGCAGAATGGAGATGGATCCATGTAAGAAAGCATTGAGGCCAATGGCTAGGGGGAAATATCTAATAACTCCCTTCACTACCCGAATGGAAAAAAATACAGAATACGAAATTCAGAACATAGATACTAATCAACAGATAAGAATGATAATAAATTAAAATCATAATAAATTAAAATCATAATAAATTAAAATCATAATTATGGCTACTAAAATCAAGCGTTGCCTATATATAGGCCTTGGCGGAACAGGTATGAAATCGCTGCTCCATACAAAGAAAATGTTTATTGAAACATACGGTGAGGTTCCTCCAATGATCGGTTTTTTAGGCATAGATACCGATGGCGGTGAATATAAGAAAGAGCTTGATTCAAAGTACGGAAGTGTTATTCTCACACCAAATGAACAATTGCCTATCAGAGTAGACGAGGCACGCCCCATCTACGAAGTGAATAAAGAACATTTCGCATGGTTGCCGGAAGAGAATATCTATGCGCTGACATCCATGACCTTGGGAGCCGGGCAAATCCGTAGTAACGGTCGTTTTGCAATTACTGTGAATCATACGGAGGTTGAAAATAAGATCGTTTCAGTATTGACAGATATTACACGTGCCAATATATCTAATAATGAGAAATATGAATTGTTAGCCAATGAGGTTGAGGTTCATATTGTATTTTCTCTTTGTGGAGGCACAGGTTGTGGAACATTTATTAATATGGCTTATCTTCTCAGAAAATTCGCTCCGAATTGCAAGTTGACAGGGTATGGTGTGCTTCCTGATGTCTTTGAAGCTATGTCTAATGCAGGTATGGCGAAAGTCAAACCGAATGCTTATGGCGCTATTCAAGATCTTGACTGGCTGATGCATCTTCATATGAAAAGTGATAAAATAGCTCTTGATTATATTAACTATATTCAGGAAACGAATGACAGACCTTTCAACGCTTTCATTTTTATAGACAATAAGAACCCGAATAATGATGCATATACTCATATTGACCAGATTGCTGAAATGATCAGTTTGGCTCTGATTACTTCTGCTGGGGAATTGTCAACTGCGTCTGCCAGTGTCAGTGATAATTTGGAGAAGAATATACGAGAGGGATCAATGGATATAGAAAATAAGAAAGCGTGGGCGGCAGGTCTTGGGGTTTGCGAGATTCTGTTCAGAGGACGTGATTTAAGCGAAATATATTCCATCAAGTCGGCCAGAAGGTTAATTGAACTGTTACTTAATTCGTGTGTAGATGCAGATACGATTGTCAACCAGTGGATAGATTCGAAAGATGTTAATATACGTGAGAATAATGGTTTTGACAATGTGATAGATTATATGCTCAATAAAGCTCCCCGTAGCCCATTCTCGGCAATCGACAACCGCGCGAACGCGCAGCCGGAGGTTGATCTGTTTATTAATAGTGCAATGCCTAAAGAAGGAGAAGTTAATGGCAAAATACAAAACTTAAGTAAGCGTGTGTCTGATGAACTACATAAGCTGATAGTGAAAGAAATTAATCAGGAGTGTGGTATTGGAGCGGTTGAAAGCATTATTTTGGGAATACAGGCGCAAATCAATGTGTTCATGAAAGAAATGAATGGAGAATTGGATGATTTAAGCAACAGGAAACCGGGTTTGGAGGCTGCAGTAAAAATGGCAGTAAGAGATTTGAGTGACTATGATTCTAAATTCTTCAAAAAAAGTGCAAAGGTAGAGGAGTATTGCGAAGATGTGATAAATGCTGCAACTCAATTGGTTATCAATGAACGTGAAATGGTTCGACGGAAAGCTGCAATAACGTTTTATACAGAGTTGCAAGCTGAATTGCTAGACTATTATACAAGAATATCCAATATAAAAGAGATGCTCGTCGCTATATTCTCTAACTATACTAATCGCTTGGCAGAGATACAAAATAGAGTAGGAAGAACGTCGCAAACATTTCAGATAGATCTTGCACAATCATTTGTAAATAAGGTGGTGCTCAAGGAAGAGGAAATTCTGGTAGAAGATTTCTTGAAGTCATTGATTTATCCTGAAAAAATATATGAATTCAGTGATAAGCGTACTGCCGAGATCGAGAAAATATTTCTTGATTATGCTCAGACTCTGTCTACTGCACGTACTTGGGCTAAGACTAGTGTTGATGATATCATGAATAAAATGGATGAAGAATCCTTTACCCATATTTTAAAAATAGCTATTAATAAGTCTGCACCATTGTTTAGATATAATTATCGTGGATATACTCCTCAAGAAAAACCATGTGACAGCTATTATATAGGTGTGCCAGATAAAAAGAATTCTCGCTTGGCAGAGGATAATAAACTGAAGAATCTGTTACCTCCCGGAAGTGTTAATCTGGACTTTGCAAGTATCGGAGTTAAAGATAGAGTTATCATCTATCGTCAGGTCGGCGTAGTACCGGCGTATTGCATTACACCGTTGCCTTCTTATGAGGAAAAATATAACAGCTGTAATGCTAGCTGTCATTTTGATGCCGTTATTCGAAACAAGATGTTACGCGAGGAATATAATCTTTATCCGAAAGCAACGATTGACGACACTCTTGAATTATGGGTGAAAGGATTTATTTTTGGACTTATCAAAAATGAGAAGGATAAGTATTATTACCGAAGCGAAGAGTACGGGGATCCTTTGGATGACAATTGGGTCGAACTATCGAAGTATCGTGATGAGGCGTTTGATGCTTTTAAACGGAGCAAAAGTAGTATTCGTAAGGAATTCAACCAATACTTCGAACAGTTTCAGAAAACAAAGGGAGCAGAGGCTATGCAAAGCTTAATTGATGACGCAAAACTTAATTACTTTGATAAATACTCGCAAATAGATTTGACAAAAGAGCAAATTAAAGCCAAGGGTTTTGAAAGTATTCGTAAATTGATTACTGAGGAGTTAGAATACGTAAAGAAAGAATTATGATACATACTGTTCACCTATTGCTTGGAGCAGAGTTTGAACAATTTGGAATTGATCTGCGGAAGTATATTGTAAAATACGGAGAAGGCAATGCTTCTTCGTATTTTGCTACACTTATATGGTCTTTGCAAAAAGATAACTCTATACTGATTAATAATGCAGAACTTCAGCAACCCAATGATGTTGAGACTTTCTACTCAGGACTGGAGAATCTCTATCAAATTAGATTAAAAGCGGAAAGAACTGTAAAGAATGATGAGGAGATAAAACTCTTTTTTTCTGAATTATACAATAAAACCGTGACAATCAGTAATCCGGGGGATAGTAACAGTCTGCATCTTTGTATTTATTTGCCTTTATATGACAAACAACTGTGGAGTGTTGCACAGCGAATAGTTAAATTGTTGAATGGAGGCATACAGCAGCAATATACAGTAGACATATTAGGCATAGCAGCAGATATGGCCTTTCTGTTTCTTCCTTTTGAAAAGGCGGACAATCTGCAAACCAATCTTCAAATAGCGAAGGAGGTGGTAGAGGAAATTGTAGTAATGAAAGAGCAGGAAAGAAACTTTGCCCATTTCATTCTCATACAAAATTGCAATTCTCAAGGTATTGCACTTAATCTCAATCATGACGCTTTTATTCGGATTGTAGGAGAATTGGCACTTTTATCTATAGAACATTATACCACGCTATTTCCTATTACCGCAGATTTTAGTGATCGTAATATAATTACTTTTGGACTATCTGTTCTGAACTTTGATAAATATTACTTCGTTCATTATCTGATACGAAGAACCTATCTGCACGTTTTGGAGCGGGAGCAGGTTATGCAAAAAGAGGTGGATGTTAACAAAGTATCTCTGATTGCACAAAAAAAATTAGAGAATCAAACGCATTTGGTTTCCGATTTTTACCAACAGGAAGTACTTCCCTTATTGAAAGAAGGGAAAAAGCATGATGATATTATAGCAATTATTACTCCAAAGTTAGATCAAAGAATTGAAGAACTATCTAAAGATTTCCAGTCCTTTATTTATGACAATGACTTAACTCTTCCCGAAAAGCAGGCGGCAATGGCTCAATTGTTGGGGATAGATGATAATCTGCTGAAAGGTAATTTGTTCAATAAGAGACAATTGACCATCGATGATTGTGACAGCGAAGCTGCCGATATGTTTATTAAAGAAAATAATAAACTCATCAAACGTTTTATAAACGAAGAAGGCAAGGAACAGGTTATTCCCGCTGTACTGACTACTCCGGAGGATAGCAATAAAGACATTTATCTTCCACTGGACGAAATTAAGGAATTACGTGTGAAGATGCGCGAATCAACGAACTATATTCGACAAAAGAGTAAAGAATTGTCTTCTCTCTCACAGCAACTAGAGAATGAAGAAACGAGTAAGAAACGTTTGACAGAAAACGGATTTATCTATGAGGGTACAGTTTACAAACTGTTGGATATTGAGGAGAAACCGTTAACAGAAACTTATCAAAGCCATATTGTTTCAGAAAAGAATATAGATCTTCGATTTGGATTTACCAGTGTTAAAAATCAAGGTAGTCAAGGCAGTTGTACCGTCTTTTCCGTATCTTCTATTTATGAGTATATTCTAAAGAAAAGCTCATTTACTGAATATGATTTGAGCGAGGCTTTCGTGTATTATAATGTGAGAGAAAAGAGCAATAAAGTAATGGAAGATACCGGAAGTTCTTTATATGAAGTTATTAGTTGCATTGCCGAACAGGGAATATGTATGGAAAAACTATTTCCCTATAAGCCGAAGGATTATACCACTAAACCAGGATTTGAAGCGTATGAAGACGCTCTTCAAAGACTTATCAAAAAAGCCAAAAACGTAAATCTTACGATAGACGACTTTAAGTCTGCTCTATCTGATGGATATCCCATTGCTGTATCGATGAGGATCTATGATTCTTTTGGAAATAATAATTCCGGATTCATATTCCGTCCGACAGAAGTGGAAATTAGGAATAAAGAATATGGTAATCATGCAATGGTTGTTTGCGGATATAGTGATGATGAACGTATTTTTATTGTACGTAACTCGTGGGGAAAAGACTTTGGAGATAAAGGATATTGCTATATCCCATATTCTTACATTGAGGATGCTGAATTGACAAATATGGCCTGTATTATTACACAGATAAGCAATGAAATCAAAGTTGAAGGTATAACTCAAAAAACAACTGCCTCTTTTAACAAAACAGATAATAATATTAGATGTTCTATTATACGTATTCTTATCGATGAAGAGAAATGCTTACTAAATATCTATCAACGTAAATATACAGAGTGTCGAATTGCTTATGATACATTGATGCAGACCTTAGGGAATAACAGTAATCGAGAACGTATTTATGACATGACTCTTGAACGGCTAAATGATGAAATCAATCAGTTGGATTCACGGAAAGATCAGTTTATACAGACAGATCGTTCAAAAGCTCTTGCCGCATATGATGATACAACTCGTGCTTCTGGAGTTTGGATTGTAGTAATAATAGGCGTAATGTTGCTTTTCTGTGCATGTACTTTCTATGTTGACAAGTTTGACGAATGGTTTTCTAATGGGGTTAATTGGGGTATTTTAACAGGTTGTTTGCTCCTGTCAGGGTTTCTTTCTCTTTATTTCCCTTATCGGAAACACTATCGTAAGAAGCTAGAGCAAGAACTGATGGAGCAAGTTACGAATATTGCCAATCAGCATCATAAATTACAGGAGCAACAAGATACCCTTCACCTAGAGTTACATCTGGCTGGTATGGTAATAGATAGACTGGCCACTCTTCAGGGAACATTAATGCAGCGTTACCAATCGCTAAAGTCTTATGTTGGCAACCTTTCTGTTTGGTATGACGAGGAGAGTAAAAAGATAAAGGGGATGAATGCTACTACGGAAGTTCCGTTCCTCTCTTTATTATCAAATGAAGTACTTGACATCTATTTTGAAAGGGAAAAAGAAGTGATAGCTGATGATATTAAACTATACTGCTATTTTGATGGATATGATTTGAGCGAAGATACAATTAGAAAATATAAAAATAGTATAAGACAGCAATTGATAGATAAGCTCCTCGCTTCTTTAGATGGTTTCACTGTCTACAATTACATAATGGGAGAAAAAGTCTATCCATATCTGAATCCCCAATATGCTGATCCTTCACAACTACTATTGCTTATGGATGCTAATTCGGAAGTCTTTTTGCAAAATGAGAAAAAAAATGTAACGGGGAATACTTCCATTACTCAGAATTTATTTATCCATACAGGTACACAAAGTGAGCGGACAAATTGGGAGCAGGTATATCCCAAATACTTTAGAACTAAACCTTCGTGTGATTCGACAGCATCTATTTTCAAATTAATCGTTATTCAAGAGAATCGTTTGAATATGAAAGACATAAAAATGCTGAATTTAGCATAGCTATTTTGTTTTGCAAAGGTCGAAATTATAAAAGTATTATAAAGTAATTGGGAGAATATTCGCATAAAAGACGATATTCTCCCAATTGTTTTATACACTTCCATCTAGAGGCGAAGTTTGATTATTTCTTCTTCAATTCTTCGAAGATCAATCCTTCCAGTTCTTCAGCCAGTTCAGGATTATCCATGATGCATTGCTTAGCGGCATCACGTCCTTGTCCTAACTTAGTGTCGTTGTAGCTATACCATGAACCACTCTTCTTGATGATTCCCAGGTCAGCACCCAAATCGATGATTTCTCCGGAATGGGAGATACCTTCACCGAACATGATGTCAAATTCTGCTTTGCGGAAAGGAGGTGCTACTTTATTCTTCACCACTTTCACCTTAGTCAGTTTACCGAGAATCTCTTCGCCATCTTTGATCGGTTGGCTACCACGGATATCCAAACGCACAGAAGCGTAGAACTTCAAAGCGTTACCACCAGTTGTTGTTTCCGGGTTACCGAACATAACACCGATCTTCTCACGCAACTGGTTGATGAAAATACAAGTAGTACGTGTCTTGCTCACAGCAGCTGTCAACTTACGAAGTGCCTGCGACATCAAACGTGCCTGAAGGCCTACTTTGTTGTCACCCATGTCGCCTTCGATTTCCGCTTTAGGAGTCAGTGCAGCTACAGAGTCAATAACGATGATGTCGATAGCAGAAGAACGAATCAGTTGTTCCGCAATCTCCAACGCTTGCTCGCCGTTATCCGGTTGAGAGATATAAAGATCATCGATATTTACGCCCAGTTTAGATGCGTAGAAACGGTCGAAAGCATGCTCGGCATCAATGAAAGCAGCGATACCGCCAGCCTTCTGCGCTTCAGCAATGGCATGGATAGCCAATGTTGTTTTACCGGAAGACTCCGGGCCATAGATTTCGATGATTCTACCTCTAGGGTAACCTCCAACGCCAAGTGCTACGTTCAGGGCAATAGAGCCTGTCGGGATCACTTCTACTTGTTCAACACTATCATCACCCATTTTCATGATAGAACCTTTACCGAAGCTCTTTTCTATCTTTTCCATGGCAGCCTGTAAGGCTTTTAGTTTTTCGCTTGATGCCATTTTATTATCTGTTTCAAAATTAAGTTCGTCTTTTTTTGCCATACCTTATTCTTATATAATTAATGGAGTTATTGATTTAAAATCTGTGAGGCATGTTCTTTGGTCTTCACTTCTTTGGGAGTGATAATCCGTTCTACGATTCCCTCTTCATTAATCAGGAAAGTAGTGCGGAAAGTACCCATGTAAGCACGTCCGTACAGTTTCTTTTCTCCCCATACTCCAAATTCTTCTACTAACTTTTTGTCAGTGTCAGCTATCAGAGTGAAGGGAAGATTGTTCTTTTCGATGAATTTCTGGTGCGACTTTTCATTGTCTACGCTGACACCGATTACTTCATAGCCGGCTTTACGTAGTTCGGAATAGTTGTCGCGCAGGTTACACGCTTGTGCGGTGCAACCTGATGTACTGTCCTTTGGGTAGAAGTACAACACAATTTTTTTTCCTTTATAAGCACTTAAACGGATTTCTTCGCCTTTCTCATTGATGCCCAAGACTTCCGGTGCTTTATCTCCTACGTTTATCATAACTTTCTTTTAATGAATAGGTGTACGCTTATAATTCCAAATCCTTGTCGAACTCTTCATGCCAGGGAAGACCTTGCTTATTGAGTTGTTCCATGAACGGATCCGGATTGAATTCTTCTACATTGTTTACACCCGGACGGTTCCATTCGCCCTTGAAGAACATCATGGCTCCAATCATTGCCGGAACTCCGGTGGTGTAGCTTACTCCCTGCATACCGGTTTCCTGATAAGCTTCCTGGTGACTACAGTTGTTGTATACATAGTAAGTACGTTCCTTACCGTCTTTCAGACCACGGATACGGCAACCGATAGAAGTTTCTCCTTCGTAGTTTTCTCCTAAATCCTGCGGGTTAGGCAATACAGCCTTCAAGAATTGCAATGGTACAATCTTCATTCCGTTGTAATCAACCTCGTCGATTCGTGCCATACCGATGTTTTGGATAACGCGTAAATGAGTTAAATACTCCTGTCCGAAAGTCATCCAGAAACGTGCACGTTTGATAGTCGGATAATGTTTCACCAAAGATTCCAGTTCTTCGTGATAAAGAAGATAAGAGTCACGCGGACCGATGTTCGGGTATGTCAGGTCTTTATGGATTTCCAGCGGACCGGTAGTTACCCATTTGCCATTTTCATAATAGCGTCCGTTTTGTGTAATCTCGCGAATGTTGATCTCCGGATTGAAGTTTGTAGCAAAAGCCTTATGATGGTTACCTGCATTGCAGTCTACAATGTCCAGATATTGAATCTCATCAAAATAATGTTTAGCTGCATAGGCAGTATAGATACCGCTTACTCCCGGGTCGAATCCGCAGCCGAGGATAGCTGTCAGACCTGCTTCTTTGAAACGATCGTGATAAGCCCACTGCCAGCTGTATTCAAAATGAGCTTCATCTTTCGGCTCATAGTTGGCGGTGTCCAGATAGTTCACTCCGGCTTTCAGACAAGCTTCCATAATCGTCAGATCCTGATAAGGGAGAGCTACATTAATCACCATTTCGGGTTTGAAATTGTTGAATAAGGCTACCAGCTCCTCTACATTGTCTGCGTCAACTTTAGCTGTTTTTATATTGGGGTTACCTATTGCCTCGACGATTTTATCGCATTTCTCTTTCGTACGACTGGCAATCATGATATCTGTAAATACATCGGCATTTTGTGCCACTTTGTGTGCAACGACAGTGCCAACACCGCCTGCACCAATAATAAGAACTCTACCCATTTCTGTATTTAATGAATTATAATTTATGATTTATTGGTTTGGCAAATATACGTGATTATTTTCAGATAATCATTGCGCAGCTACTCCTTTTTATTTGTAACGTTGCAAGGTTCCGTTTTCGAATTCCAGCGTTTTGCCATTGTAGAACCAAGTTTCGAAACGACTGTCTTTTTTCAGCTCGATTTCTATCGGATCACCAATGGATAAACGACATTCTACCGTACTCATCCCTGCCTCCAAATCTCCCCGGGATATAATCTGCCAACGGCTTTCTGTAATGCCCGGATATTTTTTATGTATATCCTCGAATCCGAAAAAGTCCTCGATATAATTATCATTTTTGACAATCACGTCATATTTCAGATCTGTTTCCAATTCATAGATTGCCCCGTCCCTGTCCGTTAATGACAGGGTAGCCAGGCTGCCGGGAGGAGATAATTTTATCTCTTTTATTTGCAGAACCGTATATCGGGGCAAGTGAACACGTGATTCGGTCTGCTTATCTTCAAAAGATACGATTCTTTTGGCCGGCAGCATCTTTTTAGGATAAACGGTCATTCCCAAGTATTTATTTTTCAGGCTTTCAATAGTACCCAGACTCTTGTTAGTGAAACTGAATGCATTTGAAAAATATTTCATTCTCTTTTCGCCTTGAAAATCATTCAGGTCCATGCCGGAGTTCGTTCGCGAGAGAGCGACTTCCAGATAATAAGAATGTCCCTGTGTATCTTTGAATACGATTTTCACTGGATATGCCTGACTGCCGACTCCAATAGCGGTAATTGTAGCTTCCGTATTGACAGGAATTGCTATATCCCGATAGCCGGAATAATTGTTGGCGTCGTCTACCCGGGCACTTTCAGATTGTATATAGACTGTTTTTCCTACTAACAATTCTTTGGCAGTATCTACATCTTTCAGATAAACCAATCCATTGATACCGGCACGGGGAGCCTTCTCGCAAATCTCGTCCAGCCTCATGTTCTTTATGTCATAATAATATTTTTCTCCCTCACATTCGAATACGAAGCGAGTGGAATAGTTAGTTCCGGTTGATATATTTTGAGCCTTCTCTTTTGTTCCCGTGAAAGTGAGAATCTTGTGCTTCAGCAGGCTGTTGTCTATTCCTTTGTCGGTGTCGTAGCTGGAAAGAGTAGGAAGGAACATGTTCCGTGTAGAAGGAACAAACATAAACTTCATTCCGGGTGTCCATTTACACAGCGGTTGCAGTGGAAAGTTATTCTTGATGAATTGTTCTTCTTCACCTACAGGGATTTCCTGCGTGGAAGGAGTAGTGACAATGTAATCACTTTGAGCTGTGATAGGACACGTGCCACAACAGAATAGAATTAAAGACAGGACAATTATTCTCATATTTGTTTACTTTAAGTGAACTATGTAAATTGTTCGTTTGTTGTATATCTACTGGCAAATGTATATATTTTATGTTGTATTGGATGTTATTTTCCAATCTTTTTGATATCTTTGCCCCCGATTTTAACTTAAACGTTATAACAATATGAAGAAAGTATTTGTTTCAATTTGCATTGCTGGTGCAGCACTTGCAATGTCTTCGTGCCGTTCGGTTGAGAAGGCAATCCCCCTGTCATCTATCAATGGTGAATGGAATATTATAGAAGTCAACGGCTCGAAAATTGCTCCGGGCGAAAGTAGAACCCTTCCTTTTATCGCTTTTGATACAGCGACCGGTCGTGTGTCCGGCAATAGCGGATGTAATCGTATGATGGGCAGTTTCGATGTAAATGCGAAGCCGGGAAGCCTTGAACTTACAGGGATGGCTAGTACCCGAATGATGTGTCCGGATATGACTACTGAAAATAATGTATTGAATGCTTTTGCGCAAGTAAAAGGATACAAGAAGGCAGGTAAAGATAAGATGTATCTTTGCAATTCGTCCAACCGTCCGGTTGTCGTTCTACAAAAGAAGGAGGCTGATGTGAAACTTTCAGTTTTAAATGGAGAATGGAAAATTAAAGAAGTGAATGGTGAGGCAATTCCTTCCGGTATGGAAAAACAACCTTTCATTGCTTTTGATGTGAAGAAAAAGACCATTCATGGCAATGCCGGATGTAATTTGATTAATGGTGGTTTTGAAACCAGTACAAGTAATGCCAAATCTATTTCTTTCCCGGGAGTAGCAAGCACAATGATGGCTTGTCCTGATATGGAAACAGAAGGTAAGGTGCTGAAAGCTATCAATGAAGTGAAATCATTCGATGTGTTGTCCGGTGGTGGCATTGGTTTGTATGACGCAAACGGTGCATTGGTCATCGTGCTGGAAAAGTAATAAAGAAGAGTTATATATAATAGGATATGCCTGTGTCGCACTTGACGATACAGGCATATTTTTTTTCCTTTATCGAACCAGAGTCGCCTGTATTTGTTTAAAGAAACAGTTGTTGATTGGCTTTGAATATGACTATGTCAGCAGTGTTTATTTATTAAAACTGTCTTTTTGGCAGATATTATGTCATGCATTCGTATAATTTCCTTTTGGCACACGGTTTGCTTTTTAATAAGCGTCCGTTCGCGGCGAAGCTCCCTGATAAGAGCAGAGAAACAACCGGACAAAAAGAAATCATTGAATAAATAATAAATAAAAAAATAACGATCATGGGAAAAATTATTGGTATTGACTTAGGAACTACAAACTCTTGTGTTGCCGTATTCGAAGGTAACGAACCTGTAGTAATTGCAAACAGTGAAGGTAAGCGTACAACTCCTTCTGTTGTCGCTTTCGTTGATGGTGGCGAACGTAAAGTGGGTGATCCTGCAAAACGTCAGGCTATTACGAACCCTACACGTACAATCTTCTCTATCAAACGTTTCATGGGTGAAAATTGGGATCAGGTACAAAAAGAAGTGACTCGTGTTCCTTATAAAGTAGTGAAAGGTGACAACAACACTCCGCGTGTTGACATCGACGGACGTCTGTATACTCCGCAGGAAATCTCTGCAATGATTCTTCAGAAAATGAAGAAGACTGCCGAAGACTACCTTGGACAGGAAGTAACAGAAGCAGTCATCACCGTTCCTGCTTATTTCTCCGACTCTCAACGTCAGGCTACAAAAGAAGCCGGACAGATTGCCGGTCTGGAAGTAAAACGTATTGTAAACGAACCGACTGCCGCAGCTCTTGCTTACGGTCTGGATAAGGCTCACAAAGATATGAAGATTGCTGTATTCGACCTTGGTGGTGGTACATTCGATATCTCTATCCTCGAATTTGGTGGTGGTGTATTTGAAGTACTTTCTACAAACGGTGATACTCACCTTGGTGGTGACGACTTCGACCAGGTAATCATCAACTGGTTGGTACAGGAATTCAAAAACGATGAAGGTGCTGACTTGACTCAGGATCCGATGGCTTTGCAACGTCTGAAAGAAGCTGCTGAAAAAGCTAAGATTGAGCTTTCTTCTTCTACAAGTACAGAAATCAACTTGCCGTATATCATGCCGGTAGGTGGTGTGCCTAAGCACTTGGTGAAGACTTTGACTCGTGCAAAATTCGAATCTCTGGCTCACGAATTGATCCAGGCTTGTCTTGAACCATGTAAGAAAGCAATGAGCGATGCAGGTTTGAACAATGCTGATATTGATGAAGTAATCCTTGTTGGTGGTTCTTCACGTATTCCGGCTGTTCAGAAATTGGTAGAAGATTTCTTCGGCAAAGCTCCTTCTAAAGGTGTGAATCCGGATGAAGTAGTAGCTATTGGTGCTGCTGTGCAGGGTGCTGTTTTGACAGACGAAATCAAAGGTGTAGTATTGTTGGATGTTACTCCGCTGTCAATGGGTATCGAAACACTGGGTGGTGTAATGACTAAGTTGATCGACGCTAACACTACCATTCCGGCTCGTAAGAGTGAAACATTCTCTACTGCTGCTGATAATCAAAGTGAAGTTACGATTCATGTATTGCAGGGAGAACGTCCGATGGCTGCTCAGAATAAATCATTCTATGACTTCACAGTGAAGACCATAGATGGCAAAGAGTATCCACTGTCAGGTCTGAAAGGTAAGAAGGTGCTGGTAGTGAATGTCGCCTCCAAGTGTGGACTGACTCCGCAATATGCAGAGTTGCAGGAGTTGTATGATCAGTATAAAGATCAGAATTTTGTGATTATCGGCTTTCCTGCCAATAACTTCATGGGACAAGAGCCGGGGACAAACGAAGAGATCGCCAAATTTTGTTCGGTGAACTATGATGTTACCTTCCCGATAATGGCCAAGATATCGGTAAAGGGTAAAGATATGGCTCCGCTTTACCACTGGTTGACAGAGAAGAAGCTGAACGGAAAGCAAGATGCGCCGGTACAGTGGAATTTTCAGAAGTTTATGATTGATGAGAATGGAAATTGGGTTGGTTTTGTAGCTCCCAAAGAGAGTCCTTTTTCAGAGACGATAATCAGTTGGATAGAAAAAAAGTAATTTAAGGTGTTAAAACTCACCACAGAAGATACAGAGTAACACAGTGGCAATTTTAAATTGTTGATTATTAACAAAAAAAGACTCTGTGTTACTCTGTGTTCCGTGGTGAAAAGTGTCTCTACACAGCCTCTTTGGGGGAAGTAGAAGAGAAAATCTCTACTTTATCTATTTCACTTTCAAAGTTCGGTGTGAAGACACCCTTTCCTAAATTCGTTTTGATTTCTTCATAGCTCCAGAAACGTCCGCCATCTAATTCATCGCTGGGATGTATTTCTCCGTCGTACACCGTTTTATGCACAAAGACTAATTCCCGTTCACGGGCAGACTCAAAGACATAGCTTGTCAGGAGTTCCGGTGTGAAGTCTGTGATACCCAGCTCTTCGGCGACCTCTCTCTTTAAAGCTATTTCTACACTCTCTCCCAGATCGATGTGTCCGCCTACGGAAGTATCCCATTTGCCCGGCTGTATATCTTTCCATTCAGGGCGCTTCTGCAAGTAAAGTTCACCTTTTGAGTTGAATACGTGCAGATGGACAACCGGATGCAATAGCTTGCTTCCGCTATGACATTCGCCGCGTGTAGCAGCTCCTGTAATAGTTCCCTGTTCGTCTACGATGGGGAACATTTCCTGATTATTATCGCTTTGCATGTTTTAAGGTATTAATAAAGATGAATCTCCATAACTCAGAAAGCGGAAATCGTGTCCGAGTGCATAATCATAAATGGTATGCCAGTTGCCTTTCACAAATGCCGAAACCAATAATAGCAGAGTGCTCTGTGGCTGATGAAAATTGGTAACCATTGCCTTGACTATCTTATAGTCATATCCCGGAGCAATAATGATCTGTGTACTGGTATGCAGTGCCTCCATTCCATGTCGGTCGAGATAACCTAATATTTTCTGTAAGGCTACTACGGGGCGAACATCACATTCCGTTTCGTAAGGTTGCCACTGCTTTACGTGCAATTGCTCTTCTGTAGCTTCCGGATTGTTAGCCAGTGTTACGCCGATGTGGTAGAGGCTTTCAAGGGTACGCACAGAAGTTGTTCCTACGGCAGTGGCACAAGCGTCGTGGTCTATCAGCTTTTTGATAATACTGCGTGATACGGATATATATTCCGTATGCATTTCGTGCCCCTCTATCTCTTCACTTTTTACCGGTTTAAAAGTACCGGCGCCAACATGGAGAGTCAGTTCCTCGAGGTCGATCCCTTTTTCGGTCAGGGCATCCAGTACACGAGGGGTGAAATGTAAACCTGCCGTAGGAGCGGCCACCGAGCCTTTTATTTTTGAATAGACTGTCTGATAGGTCTCCTTATCACTTTCTTCCGTATCCCGGTTGAGGTAGGGAGGGATAGGTAGCTCACCGAACACTTCGAGAATATCGGCAAATGTTACTTCCGGATTGTCCCACCGGAAATCGATCCAATGACTGGTGCCACGACATTCACCACGGGTGGCGGTCAACGTGATCGGGAATCCTTTTACAGTCATTTCACGACATAGCGGACCGTCTTTCCACTTTTTCAGATTGCCTACCATGCAAAGCCAGGCGGCATGTTCCGTTTGCTGAAAGTTGAGTACGTAGTCATTGGGTTGAATGGGCTCCAGGCAAAATACCTCGATGAGTGCTCCTGTCTCTTTGCGGAAATGGAGCCGTGCCTGAATCACTTTGGTGTTGTTGAATATCATCAGGCTTCCGGCTGGCAAATATTCCGGTAGAGAGGTAAATACATCTTCACTGACCTCGCCATGACGATAAATGAGTAACTTAGACTGGTCGCGCACAGGCAACGGGAATTTAGCGATGCGTTCATCCGGCAATGGATAATTGTATTCGCTAATACGGATATGTTTCGGGTTTTCTTTCATCATTTCTTTCTTTGCGACGACAAAAGTAGTTATATTTGCCTTAATTTGTAGATTGTAAATGGTAAATTGTAAACAGAACAATGAAAATAGGTGATAAAGTGCGCTTCCTCAGTGAGGTGGGCGGAGGAATCGTAAAAGGATTCCGGGGAAAAGATATTGTATTGGTGGAAGATGCTGATGGATTTGATATCCCGATGCAGATACGCGAGTGTGTGGTGATTGATACGGATGATTATAATATGACCCGGAAGGCTGCTCCTGCGCCAAAGAAACCCGAAGAACCCGTCAAACCGGTAAAGCCTGAGATTCCGGTAGTTCGTTCGGCCGAAGTGCGGGGTGGTGATGTTTTAAATGTTTTTCTGGCTTATGTGCCCGAAGACGTGAAAGCTATCAGCAGTACTTCGTTTGAGGCTTATTTGGTAAATGACAGCAATTATTATTTGTATTATACGTATCAGAGTGCCGAAGGAAAGGCCTGGAAAACCCGTTCGCATGGACTGGTGGAACCCAATACGAAGCTTTTGCTGGAAGAGTTTACTAAGGATATGCTGAATGAAATGGAGCATGTGGCCGTTCAGCTCATTGCTTTTAAAGATGGACGGACAGCGCCTTTGAAACCTGCGGTTTGTGTGGAGTTGCGTATCGATACGGTGAAGTTCTATAAACTGCATACATTCCGTGAGTCGGACTTCTTTGAACAGCCGGCTTTGGTTTATGATATTGTGAAAGACGATGTTCCTACCCGTCAGGTATTTGTTTCGGCTGAGGAACTGCAGTCTGTATTGATCCAGAAGAAGGAAGTGGATAAGCCTAAGTCACAACCGATTGTGAAACGTGGCGGAAAGAATGAAATTCTTGAGATAGACTTGCACATCAACGAATTGCTGGATGACACACGTGGCATGGGGAATGCCGAGATACTGAATTATCAGTTGGATAAATTCCGTGAAGTGATGGAGAAGTACAAAGCCAAACGTGAACAAAAAATAGTTTTCATTCATGGTAAAGGTGACGGAGTGCTTCGTAAAGCATTGATTGATGAATTAAAGCGAAAATATAGTAATTGCCGCTATCAGGATGCTTCATTTCAGGAATATGGTTTCGGAGCAACCATGGTGACCATTAAATGATGCTTCTATGCCTGTTTTTGAAATAGATAATCTTTAAAATTATACATCGATGTATTATACGTTGATGTATAATTTGTGTCTTTGTTCTCATCTCTCCACGTTGTTGGGGAAAGTCTTCACTTGTCAAAGTAGCGATGGACGAATTGATGCATGAAGATGAACAGGTTCGGAAACCATTGAAATGCGTACCCGGCAATTGATAGATACCGATATGCCTATGTGCATGAATGATACTGAAAATCTGATCACTGCGTAAACAGCCATGTTGCGTGCCGTAGCCAATGGTGAATATCGCTTCAATTCTATTCCTGTAGTGCGGAAATATGAATTGGGAAGCGTGCAAACCATCACCCGCAACAAACGCATGCTGACCGAGCGTGATTTTATTGAGAAGGAGGGGGAACTGTATGTGTTTTCTGATCCTGTATTCGAACGTTGGTTTAAGAGGGAGTATTGTTGAGCTAAATTATATGGGAAAACCGGCTGTTTAACAATGTTAACGTCAATTTCCGTTCATTTTATTCTTGTGTGCAAATAACAAGCCTTTTGCATTTAAAACACTTGTTATTTGCATCCAAAGAACAAGCTTTAACACTGTGTTAAAACAAAGTCTGTTCCTGATCGGGAGTTTGATTCTTCAAACGAAAGATTTCAGCTGGCTTGTATTGCTTGTTGTGTACGGGGTGGATAGTGTGTTGACGATCGTACACCGGTTGTTGTTACATGAAAATATTGGTTTGCCTCACCGGAAACATTTGTATCAGATTATGGCCAATGAACTGAAGATACCACACGTGGCAGTGGCATTGACCTATATGTTGGTGCAAACCGTAGTTCTAGTAGGATATTTGCTGTTACGGGAGTATGGATATGGGTATTTATTAGGGAGCATCTTGGTGTTGGGGCTATTATACTTCCTATTTATGAAGAGATTCTTCTATTTACATAAATCAAATTAATTACTCATATATGTGTACCGGAGAAGATAAGCAACTGGAGGCATTTGCGAGGTTCATTAAATTTGCTGAATTACGGCCCAATCTGGAGCGGAAAGACTGGACCGGTTTTGCCAAAAGATATAATGGTCCCAGATATGCTCAGAATCACTACGATAAAAAACTGGAAGAGGCTTATCGGAGATTTACGAAGTAGAAAAGAGATATGCCCTAATGAGTATAGATTTTTGTTTCGTCCCCGGTTTTATGCCATGCCAGGTATAAAACCGGGGATATTTCGTTAAACGGGTATAATATGAATAATCGGACAATAGCAGAGTATGTGAAGCGGATGCGTAGGGAAACAGGGCTTACGCAAGTGG
>ERZ780228.296-NODE-296-length-49629-cov-11.599770_pt1 | contig 49629 bp, 44 predicted proteins | sample MGYA00511015_ERZ780228 | MGnify/ENA primary metagenome ERZ780228 (study PRJEB29588, sample SAMEA2161897) | human gut metagenome | biome: human gut; feature: human-associated habitat; material: faeces | place: Denmark | collected 2008/2010 ...
CTTTGCCGACAACCTCACCCAGCCACTTTTTGATTTTCGGATCGTTGACGTTGTCGTTATAAACCCAGCCCTCGTTGCCAGTGTTGTAGGGCGGATCGATGTAGATGCACTTGACGCGCCCCTCGTACCGGGGCAGCAGGGCTTTCAGGGCTTCAAGGTTGTCACCCCGGATAATCATGTTGTCGCTGCCGTTGTCCTCGCTATGCTCCCCGTTTTCGTCAAAGCTATACTTGCGCTCCAACACCCGGAACGGAACTTCCTGATGATGATTGATAACCTTGCTCTTTCCAATCCATTCAAGTGCTGGCATGGCTGATTTCCTCCATAATCGTGTTATCCTCATTTCAAATGAGGGTTTTTCTACCCTGACCCTCAGCAGTAATGAGGGTCACTCCTGTCTATGCCTGTGCAGTGGTTATTGTGGTGAAAGACCTATCCTGTCTCGGAAGGACTAAATCTTTGTCAAACACTGTCATCGTTTGTCGAATCGACGATTTAGGTAGATTCGTGACAAGGGATCAGTGCGCCCATTCGCACCCGGGGGGGGGGGTAAAGCGTGTCCTGTTTTCGAGTTAGAGTTGCTGATATAATCTGCGGCTCATTTTTCATTTTCGGCAGGCTTCTTGATATATTTGCCGCTCTTGATTCTCGCGTCCGCTGGCTTCTCTGCGTCCTCTGGAATCCCCCAGACCGTGCCAATGCGGATAGCACCGGGGACACGCCCCTCGCCGCACAAAATCTGAATACGGCGGGTGGAGATGCCCCAGCGTTCGGCGGTTTGCGCGATTGATAAATACTTCATGGGCAGCACTCCTGTTGCAGTTCAGTTCTGCGTCTGCTTATAAAATCACAGTGTAATTATAATCGTCAAAGCGAATAAAAGCAAGGACTTTCTGAAAAGTTCAGGAAGTATTTTCAATTCAGACATGAAAGGGGTGTGGGGATTCCCCAACAACAAAAAGGAGCAGTTCGGGCGCAAGGCTAATGCTTAGCAATCCGGTTTATACGGGGCGCGTGGCATGGGGAAAGCGACGGACAGAGAAAGTTCCCGGCAAAGATAACGAATATCGACTTGTGAAGCAGGATGAGTATATTTTGAGTGAGGTTATTTCCCATGAGGCGTTTGTTTCCAAAGAGGATTTTGACAAGGTGCAGGAGATCAAAGCCATTCGTGGGAAAAAGGGTAATCACAACATTGGTCAGTATAACGCGCATCTGTTGTCCGGTATCGTAAAATGTCCGCAATGCGGCGCACCTATGTATATCGGTATGACCAAGTGGACAAATCAGGACGGCACGGAGCGCCGCACAGAATCTTATGTCTGTTCTTATGCGACTAAACATAGGGGGACTTCGGTATGCCGCAGAAATGGTGTGGTAGCCAGTCAGGTTGAGGACGAGGTGATGGAGTACACCCGGAAGATTGTCCACAATCCGCAGTTTATCAAAGATTTGTAGGAAAAGGTAATGGCCGCCGTGGACATGACCGAGGTCGAGAATGACATTACCGCCTATAAAAAGCAGCAATCCGCTTTACAGCGCAGCCGTGACAGCTTGGAACAGGATATTGACCGCATTGCCCCGGATGACAAGTATGCAGAGCGCCGCCGCGCGGATATGACGCGCCGCCTGAATGACCTCTATGACCAGAATTATAAGGCGGAGGATCTGCTGCAAGAGAGCCTGATGAAAAAGGCAACTCTGGAAAGCGAGCAGATGTCTGTGCAATCTATGATCGGAATCCTCTCGCCTTTTGACGCAATCTATGATAGAATGAATGCGGCAGAGCGGCGCGACCTTGTGAAATACCTGATTTCCGAGGTCGAGTTGTTCCCGCGTGAGGAGCAAAATACGCAGAAACGCTTTGTAAAGGCGATTGCGTACAAGTTTCCTATTGAGCAAAAGGTGCTCACGCAATTTGACGAATGCGGGGCATCTGTTGAGACGGTATGTTTGCTGGTGAAATGATATTAGAAGATATGAAAGCGAGATAAGATATGACTCTGGAAAATGAAAAACGATTTTTGATACTCCTGTAAGCCGTGATGTGCGGTACAAATGCAAGCAAAACAGTGGTGCTTGATACAATAGAAGCTAATGGATGGATTAAGTTGTCCGATAAAGAAAAAATGATAAAGCAGAACCGAAACAAATTGGTATGTCGCTTATTGGTGAAATAACATGAAACCACTCCTCCACATCTACGGCGCGTCCGGCTCCGGGACGTCCACGCTGGGGCGATACCTGGCGGAGCAATTTCAGTATGCTTTCCTCGACTCAGACGACTATTTCTGGCTGCCCACTGACCCGAAATTCACGACAAAGCGCCCCATTGAGCAGCGTGTGCCGCTCATACGGCAGGATATTGCCGCCGCAAAAAACGGTGCTGTCCTCTCCGGCTCACTCGTCGGCTGGGGGGATGCTCTCATCCCGGATTTCACGCTGGCGGTGCGCGTTGTGACCGACACGCCCACCCGGCTGGCGCGTATAAAACAACGTGAGTACGCGCGGTTTGGCGTGCGCATTCTGCCGGGCGGCGATATGTACGACCATCATCAGGCATTTTTGCAGTGGGCCGCCGGTTATGATGACGGCGGGCTTGACACGCGCAGCGCTGTGCTGCATAATGAATGGCAGAAGCAACTTGCCTGCCCGATCCTGACGGTGGACGGCACTGCGCCCCTGGCCGAGACCGCCGCCCGTGTGGAGGAATTGCTATGCTCTGCAAACTGACCCCCGAAGAAGAAGTGCGTATGCACATACTTTTGAAAGGCATCGCCGATGACCCGAACGCGCTGGAAATGCAAAAATTCATCCAGCACGGCAGCGTGACCACCTACGAGCACTGTCTGCGCGTCACCCGCATCGCGTTCTGGCTCAACATCCATCTGCACGCCCGCGCGGATGAGGCCAGCCTTATAAAGGGGGCGTTCCTGCACGATTTTTACCTGTACGACTGGCATAATTGCAGCAACATCACCCACTGGCACGGCTTTAAACACGCTCGTATTGCACGCTACAATGCCGAAACCGTGTTTAAACTGACCGACAAGGAAAAGGACATCATCCAGAGCCACATGTGGCCGCTGAACCCCACCGACATGCCCCACAGCCGCGAGGCCGCGCTTGTCTGCATGGCCGACAAGATGTCGTCGAGCTATGAGACGGTGCTGGAACGGAAGGCGAAAAGAAAGAAATAAAACACTTCTTGGCCCCCTGCTCCTCTTCTGGCGCAAGCGCCATCTTCCCCCATATTGGGGGAGCCTGTCTCGCAGAGGGAGGCAAGATTATTATGGAGGTAACACCATGCCCGATCAATACACCCGCACACGTGCCCAACTGGGCACACCCGCACTGGACGTGCTGCGCCGCGCCCATGTGGCCGTTTTTGGCATCGGCGGCGTCGGTGGGCAGGCTGTTGAGGTACTGGCCCGCAGCGGGGTAGGGGAGTTGAGCCTGTTTGACAGCGACACCGTCGCACTTTCCAACCTGAACCGCCAGCTTGTGGCGCTGCACTCAACGCTGGGGCAGTACAAGGTCGATGCCATGGCCGCCCGCATTGCGGACATTGACCCTACCATCATCGTGCACGCCAGCCGCATGTTCTACAATGCCGAGACCGCCCCTGACGTCGACCTGACGCAGTTTGACTACGTGCTGGACTGCATCGACACGGTCAGCGCCAAGCTGCTGCTGATCCGTTGCTGCAAAAAGGACGGGGTGCCGATCCTGTGCAGCATGGGCGCGGCCAACAAGCTGGACCCGACGGCGTTCCGCGTGGCCGACATTGAAAAAACCACCGTGGACCCGCTGGCCAAGGTCATCCGCCTCGAGTGCCGCAAGCGCCGTCTGGGCAAGGTGAAGGTCGTCTTTTCGGAGGAGCAGACCCTGCCGCCGCTGCAGGAGGAAATCGAGGAAGCCCCCACCGCTGCGCGCCGCACGGTGCCCGCCAGCAACGCCTTTGTGCCCGCCGCCTGCGGGCTGGTCTGCGGGTCCGAGGTCGTCAAGGACCTGCTGCGCAAGGCCGGCGTTTACCGCGGCAAAAAATGAATTCTCTGCGCCCCGCTGGCACAAAAGCGGGGCGTTTTGCATGAAAAATACCAGTTTACCCCCTGTGTTATCTTGACATTTGCACGAAATCAAAGTAAAATTATATACAGGAAATAAAGAGCCAAACGGCAGGCGCGGCCTGTGCGTGGCTCCTTAAAGGGTGTCGCCCACCGGGAACGCCGCTTTTTTACGATATTTAACGTCCTGATGACGTTTTGTGTATATTCTGCGCGCAGGGGCATCGTGTGTCTTTTTGGCTGACCTGCCGCGTTTTGTCATGCAACAATGTCATAGTGAAAAGCGTCCCGCTGCGCGCATCCTCCTATTTTGATAAGGAGTGAAACCGACTATGTCACCAATTTTGACCGTGGTGCTGGTCCTTGTTGCTGCCGCTGTTGCCGGGGCGCTTGGTTTTTACCTCGGCGGTGAAAACCGCAAGCGCACCGCCGAGGCGAAGATCGGCAGCGCTGAGGAGGAAGCCAAGCGCATCGTAAATGATGCCATCAAGGCTGCCGAGCAGAAGCGCAAGGAAACCATCATCGAAGCGAAGGACGAAGCCTTCAAGCTCAAGAGCGACGCGGACAAGGAAATCAAGGACCGCCGCGCCGAGATCACCCGCCAGGAGCGCCGCATCGACCAGAAGGAGGAAGCCCTCGACAAGCGCACCGCCCAGATGGAGCGCAAGGAGGAGGACCTCAAGCGCCGCAGTGAGACCGTGGAGGCCCGCCTGGACGAGCTGGAGCAGCTCAAGCTGCGCCAGACCGAAAAGCTGGAAACCATCGCCGCCATGTCCAAGGAGGACGCCCGCGCCGTGTTGCTCAAGCAGGTCGATGACGAGCTGACTCACGAGAAGGCGATGAAGATCAGCGCCTACCAGGCGAACATGAAGGACGAGTGCGACAACCTCGCCCGTGAGCTGATTGGCCAGGCCATCGCCCGCTGCGCGGCAGACGCCACCAGCGAGGCCACCGTCAGCGTTGTGCCGCTGCCCAGCGACGAAATGAAGGGCCGTATCATTGGCCGCGAGGGCCGCAACATCCGTGCACTCGAAACCGCCACGGGCTGTGACCTTATCATCGACGACACGCCGGAGGCCATCACGCTGTCCAGCTTTGACCAGACCCGCCGCGAGGTCGCCCGCATGGCGCTGGAGCGCCTGATTGCCGATGGCCGTATCCATCCGGCCCGCATCGAGGAGACCGTGGACAAGTGCCGCCGCGAGCTGGAAATCCAGATGAAGCGCGAAGGCGACAAGGCCGTCATGGAGCTTGGCATTCACAGCCTGCATCCCGACCTTGTCAAGCTCATTGGCCGCCTGAAGTACCGCACGAGCTTCGGCCAGAACGTCCTGAGCCACTCTCTCGAGGTGGCCTGGCTGGCCGGTCTGATGGCCGGTGAGTTGGGTGTCAATGTCCAGCTGGCCCGCCGCGCCGGTCTGCTGCATGACATCGGCAAGGCCCTTGACCACGAGATCGAGGGCAGCCATGTCCAGATCGGCGTTGACATCTGCAAGAAATACCGCGAGAACCCGCAGGTCATCCACGCCATCGAGGCCCACCACGGCGACGTGGAGCCCAAGACGACGCTGGCGTTCATCATCATGGCCGCCGACGCGATTTCCGCTGCCCGTCCCGGCGCCCGCCGCGAGAACATGGAGAGCTACATCAAGCGTCTGGAAACACTGGAGGCTCTCTGCAACGGCTTTGAGGGCGTCGAGAGCTCCTACGCCGTGCAGGCAGGCCGCGAGGTCCGCATCCTTGTCCAGCCCGACAAGGTCAGCGACGACGAGGTCATTCTGCTGGCACGCAATGTCGCCAAGAAGATCGAGAACGAGCTGGATTACCCCGGTCAGATCAAGGTCAGCGTTATCCGCGAGAGCCGAGCAACCGAGTACGCGAAGTAAAATTCACAACTGCTACAGCAACAGGCAGACCGTCAGAATTGGCGGCCTGCCTGTTTTGCTATACGATGCGGCAGGGGCCGGGCATGCCCGGCCCGCAGGCTTTCCCGCAAGAGGGTGCTTATTTTACGGTGCCGGGCCGCACATCTGCGGACCTTACTGCATGGCACCGCAAGGCCCGGCGCAGGTTCTCGAGCTTACTCTTCCTGCAGCTGGCGCAATGCACCCAGGAAGGGATGAATACCTCTCCTACAAAATAATAAGCCCCCGACATAATACCGTACAGCGGCAGGTGTCGGGGGCTAACTTATTCTATTACAGATGCAGCACTCTGTCCTTGATCTCAGCGGTTCGGCCCTGGTTCCAGAACTGGGTGCCGATGTAGCCGCAGGTGCGGCGGGCGACGTTCAGCTTGTTCTGGTCGCGGTTGTGGCACTTGGGGCATTCCCAGACCAGCTTGCCGTCCTCGGGCACGATCTGAATCTCGCCGTCGTAGCCGCAGACCTGGCAGTAGTCACTCTTGGTGTTCAGCTCGGCGTACATGATATTCTCGTAGATGAACTGCATGACCTTGATAACGGCCTCGAGGTTGTCCTGCATGTTGGGCACCTCCACATAGCTGATGGCACCGCCCGGGGAGAGCTTCTGGAAGTCGCTCTCGAACTTCAGCTTCGTGAAGGCGTCGATCTGCTCGGTCACGTGGACATGGTAGGAGTTCGTGATATAATTGCGGTCCGTGATGCCCGGCACAAGTCCAAAACGCTTCTGCAGGCACTTGGCAAACTTGTAGGTCGTGGACTCCAACGGCGTGCCGTACAGGCTGAAATCAATGTTGTGCTGGTTCTTCCACTTAGTACAGGCGTCGTTCATGTGCTGCATAACGTTCAGCGCAAACGGCTTGGCGGCAGGGTCGGTGTGGCTTTTGCCGGTCATATACTTGCAGCACTCATACAGGCCCGCGTAGCCCAGACTGATGGTGGAATAGCCGCCGTAGAGCAGCTTGTCGATGGGCTCGCCCTTCTTCAGGCGGGCCAGCGCGCCGTACTGCCACAGGATGGGCGCGGCGTCGCTCAGTGTGCCCTTCAGGCGGTTGTGGCGGCACATCAGGGCCTTGTGGCACAGCTCGAGGCGCTCGTCAAAAATCTGCCAGAACTTATCAAAATCGCCGCCGCTGGACAGGGCCACGTCCACCAGATTGATGGTGACAACGCCCTGGTTAAAGCGGCCATAGTACTTCGGCTTGCCGTTCTCGTCGATATAGGGAGTCAGGAAGCTGCGGCAGCCCATGCAGGTGAAGCAGTGGCCCTCGCCGTTCTTGTCGACCTTGTATTCCAGCATCTTCTTCTCGCTGATGTAGTCGGGCACCATCCGCTTGGCGGTGCACTTGGCGGCGAGCTTGGTCAGGTAGTAGTAGGGCTGACCCTCATAGATGTTGTCGTTTTCCAGCACGTAGATGAGCTTGGGGAAGGCGGGGGTGATCCAGACACCGGCCTCGTTCTTGACGCCCTGGTAGCGCTGGCGCAGCATCTCCTCAATGACGATGGCCAGGTCGGACTTCAGGCGCTGGTTGTCACCGGCCTCGTTCAGGTACATAAAGACCGTGATGAACGGGGCCTGGCCGTTGGTGGTCATCAGGGTGACGACCTGATACTGGATGGTCTGCACACCGCGCTTGATCTCCTCGCGCAGGCGCTTCTCCACGATCTCGGAGATCTTCTCCTCGCCGGGGTCAATGCCCAGATCCTTCATCTCGGCCTCGACGTCGCGGCGGATCTTCTTGCGGCTGACATCAACAAAGGGAGCCAGGTGGGTCAGGCTGATGCTCTGGCCGCCGTACTGGCTGGACGCGACCTGCGCGATGATCTGTGTGGCAATGTTGCAGGCCGTGGAGAAGGAGTGCGGCTTTTCAATCAAAGTGCCGCTGATGACCGTGCCGTTCTGCAGCATATCGTCCAGATTGACGAGGTCGCAGTTGTGCATATGCTGGGCGTAGTAGTCGGCATCGTGGAAGTGGATGATGCCCTCCTCATGCGCCTTGACGATCTCCGGGGGGAGCAGCATGCGCATGGTCAGATCCTTGCTGACCTCGCCGGCCATATAGTCACGCTGTACGCTGTTGACGGTAGGGTTCTTGTTGGAGTTCTCCTGCTTGACTTCCTCGTTGTTGCACTCGATGAGGGAGAGGATCTTGTCGTCCGTCGTGTTGTGGGTGCGCTTGAGGCTCTGCACATAGCGATAGGTGATGTACCTGCGGGCAACCTCATACGCACCGGTGGCCATGATGGCGTCCTCGACGATGTCCTGGATCTCCTCGACGTTCATCGCGTGGCCGCGGGCATAGCAGACCTCCTGCACATGATCGCTGATCTCGATGATCTGCTGCTTCGTCAGGCGCTGGGCATCGGGTACGACCTTGTTAGCCTTCGTGATGGCCGCAATAATTTTGGTAATGTCAAAGACAGCCTCGCTGCCGTTGCGCTTGATGATCTTCATGGTGACTCCTCTTTACAAAAAAATAAATACAGTGCGTTCAATACGAACTGTATAGAATGCGGATGAAATGCCAATTCGTAAATTGCCCGTTTTGCGAGCAAGACTATAATACCGCACCGGGGGCAAAAAGTCAATCCGTAAAACCACAAGATATAGTGTCCAGAGAGAAAGCGAGAACAAAATGTTCTGTTTTCGTCGCCTCAACGTGCAAAAAAGCCCTGCCAAAAATAAGACTGAAATTTTGGTGATTTTGAGTGGTTCTACACAGTTTGTCGATGCAGCGTACAAATATCTTCTTCGAAAATCATGCTCCCCCTTGCAGTATGCCCCCAAAGCTGGTATACTATGTCAGGGTTTGGGGGCGGAACGCCCGCCCGACACAAGATATGGGGATGTCCCCGCAGGAGAACACCATGAATTACGCAACCATTAAATATTGTGATATTGCCAACGGGGAGGGCGTGCGCACGAGCCTGTTCGTTTCCGGCTGCCGCCGCCACTGCCCGAACTGCTTCAATGCCGTGGCATGGGATTTCGGCTACGGTGCGCCGTTTACCAAGGAAGTTCGCAATGAAATACTGGAGAGTCTGGCCCCCGGTTACATCAATGGGCTTTCGCTGCTGGGCGGCGAACCGTTTGAGCCGGAGAACCAGCGGGAGCTGCTGCCCTTTATTAAAAATGTAAAGGTGCTGTACCCCAACAAGACGATCTGGTGCTACACCGGCAACAATCTGGAGCATGAGATCTGGCAGCCCGGTCCCGGGCGCTGCGAGGTCACCGACGAGTTTTTACAATATATAGATGTGCTTGTGGACGGCGACTTTGTGCAGGACCAGTACGACATCAGTCTGCGCTTCCGCGGGTCGAGCAACCAGCGCATCATTGACATGAACAAGACCCGCGCAGCGGGCCGGGTCGTTTTGTGGCAGGACGACCCGATTTTTGCGGATCACAAGATGTAATGGAAAATTGCAGGGGCGGATTGCATATCCGCCCGCGGGGCGTCGAGGACGCCGCCCCTTACAAACCGAAAGGCAGAACTGTAGGGTCCGCAGATGTGCGGACCGCGGGTTTCCCGCAAGAACCCATCTGCCTTACGCGCGAGGGCCGGGCCTGCCCGGCCCCTACTGTGCAGTCACAATTAAAACAGGAGCAAAAACCATCCATCATGAGCACCACCTCAAAATCCAAAACCATGACCGAAGGGCCGCTGGCCAAACAAATTCTGCTGGTCAGCCTGCCGCTGGCCTTATCCAACCTTTTACAAATTCTGTTCAACATGTCCGACGTTGCCGTTGTGGGCCGGTTCGCCGGTTCCACGGCACTCGGCTCCGTGGGCTCGACGGCGACGTTTGTCACACTGTTCACCGGCTTTCTGATTGGCTTGAGCAATGGCGTCAACGTGCTGGTCGCCCGCTTTTACGGTGCCGGGCACCCCAAGGACGTCAGCAAAACCGTCCATTCGGCGCTGCTGGTCAGCCTGGCCGCCGGTGTGCTGCTGCTGTTCGTCGGCCTGTTCGGCTCGCCTGCGCTGCTGGAGCTGCTGAACACCAAGGAGGACCTGCTGCCCGGTGCGATTTTGTACCTGCGGGTCTACTTTCTCGGTATGCCGGCGCTGGCGCTCTACAACTTCGGCAACGCAGTGTTCAGCGCTATCGGTGAGACAAAAAAGCCGCTGGCCTACCTGTCGTTTGCGGGCGTGCTGAACATCCTGCTCAACCTGTTTTTCGTCATCGTCTGCAAGCTCGATGTCGCCGGTGTCGCGCTGGCCAGCACGATTGCCCAGTGCGTCTCGGCAGGGCTGATCCTGCACGCGCTGACAAAGGTCAGCGACTGCTATGCGCTGGATTTCCGCAAGGTAAGGCTGGACCTCAACATGACAAAGCGCATCCTGATGCTGGGCGTGCCCGCGGGCCTGCAAAACGCGATCTTTGCGATTGCCAACCTCTTTATTCAGGCGGGCGTCAACTCCTTCGACTCGCTGATGGTCAAGGGCAACTCCGCCGCAGCTAACGCCGACGCGATGGTTTATGACGCTATGGCGGCGTTTTACATGGCCTGCGCCAGCTTTATGAGCCAGAACTACGGCGCGGGCAAACTGGACCGCGTCAAGAAAAGCTACTTCATCGCGCTGGCCTACTCGTTTGGCCTGGGCGCGGTTCTGGGCGGCGGGCTGCTCGTCTTTGGGCGGCAGTTCCTGGCGCTGTTCACGACCGAGAGCGCTGTCATCGACGCGGGCATGAAGCGCATTATGGTTATGGGCTGGGCCTACTGCACCTCGGCGTTCATGGACTGCACGATTGCCGCCTCCCGCGGTCTCGGCAAGACGGTAGGGCCGACGGTCATCGTAATTCTGGGGTCCTGCGTATTCCGCGTTGCGTGGGTCTACACAATCTTTGCCCACTTCCACACGATCCCGGCGCTCTACCTGCTGTATCCCTGCTCCTGGGCGCTGACCGCCGCCGCAGAGATCGTCTATTTTGTGTTCAGCTACCGCCACGCCGCCCTCTGTCTGCAGGAGCGCGATGCGCTGGCGCAGCTGTGAGAGCAGGGGGGAGGGCTGCTGTCATTTGCTGCATATCCAAAAAAATTGCTAAAACAGTCTGTCATGTATATTTTATATATCAGACATACAGAAAATACTTTTTACATACACCACTCCCACGTGTATAATAGTCGATGCAAGTAAAAGAGGAGTGGATAGGTATGCAGTATACGGATCTGACAAGGAAGGAATTGCAGCGCGAGTACAGCCGCCTGACACGGAAGTACACGGACTTTATCCGCCAGCCGGTGGAGCTGGACCTGACAACGGAGGATCCGCTGCCGGGCTGCGCGAACCGCCGTGCGGTGAAGCATTTTGGCACTGTGCTGGGCAAGGAGCTGCGCGATACCGGCGCAGCCCACCCCGCCCAAGCACCGGACGCTGTGGCGGCCCTGGCCACGATGCCCGGCTGTGCCCACCGCACGGTAGAGTTGTGCCGCAAAGCAGGTGTCCGCTTTGACGCCATCGACCACTGCACGGTGCTGGCGCGCACGATCCCGGAGGATATCCGGTCCGACGAGCTGACCCACGTTGCCAGCGTCTTTGCTGTCAGCGCCCGCATGGCTGCATTGGAGAGCCTGCAGGGAACGCTGATGAGAGCGTAAAGCCGTCTGCCGCCCCGTAAACCCAAAACCCGCATTGGCATTCAAAACCAATGCGGGTTTTTTATTGGTGCGCCCGGCGGTAGGAAGTGTCAGCCGAAGGCAGCGGAAAACCGATAAGAATGGAAATCCGCGGCTTTCCTTGCAATTTTCCGGCGAACATGCTACATTTAGTATAAAAACAAAAGGGGGCGTGCCGGGTATGATTCGTTTGGCCCTTGTCGAAGACGACGAGCTCTACCGCAGCCAGCTGCGCGAATATATTGACAAATACAGCGCGGTGTCGGGCGAAAAATTTACCGTGACAGAATTTTCCGATGGCGACGAGATCGCACTTGGCTATAAGGCTGTCTATGACATCATCCTGATGGACATCGAGATGAAGTTTATGGATGGCATGATGGCTGCCGAGGAGATCCGCAAGGTCGACACCGAGGTTATCATTATCTTCATCACAAATTCGCCGCAGTATGCCATCAAGGGCTATGCCGTCGATGCGCTGGACTATGTGCTGAAGCCGGTCAGCTACTATGCGTTTTCGCAGAGGCTTGGCCGCGCCGTGGAGCGCGTGGCGCGCCGCGCACGGCACTTTTTGCAGATCAACGCCCACGGCACGGCACATAAGCTGGACACCTCGGCCATTTATTGGATCGAGAACTGCGGGCATGACTTGGTCTTTCACACGGCGGAAGGGGAGGTGACCGCCCCGGGCTCCATGACGGAGACAGAGGAAAAATTGGCGCAGGACAGTTATTTCCGCGTAAACAAGGGCTGCCTTGTGAATTTGGAACACGTTGACCGAATGGACGGTGAGGATGCCATCGTCCACGGAGACCGTGTGCCGCTGGCCCGAGCGCGGCGCAAGGCATTTCTGGATGCACTGAACGACTATATCAACGGGGCAGGGTGACGATATGCCGCTGAAAATTCCTTATTATGAGATGGATATTCCGCGCCTTGTCACGGCGCTGGCAGACTGGCTGGCCTGCCTTTTGTACCTGCGGTTTCTGCCTCCGCGCTACGGCGGGGTCAAGCGTGCGGCGCTGTACGGTGGTGCATTGGCGGCATTGGCACTCTACCTTGTGGCCACCGACGGCTTTGACGGCTGGCGGTTCAATGTGCTGTACGCGGTTTCTGTCGCACTTATGCTGCTTTTTATGGCGGCGGCCACCCGTGCAGACCGCTGGCAGGTGGGGTATTTCTGCACGCGGGCGTTTATTCTGGCGGGTTTTGCCGGGGCGCTGACATGGCAGATGTATGTATATTTTGCGCGTTACATCGCAGCATTGCAAAGCCTGCCTGCGTTGGTGCTCTTTATTGCGGCGGGGTTCGGCATCATCTTCGGTCTGATGTGGCTTCTGGAGGATGGCGGCAGCACGGGCAGCATTCAGTTTGACATTCGGCCCCGCACGACCTGCATCGCGGCGGTCATGGCGGCGGCCATCTACATTTTGTCCAGCATCAGCTATACGCAGCTGAACACGCCGTTTTCGGCCCGCGGCACGATGGAAATTTACACAATGCGCACGGCTGTCTACTTCGGCGGCGTGGCGCTGCTGTTTGCATATCAATCGCAGCTGCGCGATTTATTGACACAGCGCGAGGCGGATGCCTTGCGGAACATGCTGCACATCCAGTATGAAAACTACAAAATCCGGCAGGAGAGCATTGACCTCATCAACCAGAAATATCATGACTTGAAGCACCAAATCGCGGTGCTTCGCGCCGAGAGCGGCGAGAAACGCAATGCCGTGCTGGACAATATGGAGAAGGAAATCAAAGCCTACGAGGCGCAGAACGACACCGGCAATAAGGTGCTGGACACGGTGCTGACAGGCAAAAGTCTGACCTGCCGCACCAAAAACATTCAATTGACCTGCGTGGCTGACGGCACAGCGCTGGACTTTATGGACGTGATGGACATCAGCAACCTGTTCGGCAATGCGCTGGACAACGCAATCGAGAGCACCGACAAAATCAAAGACCCGGAGCGCAGGCTCATCCACCTGAGCGTGGCGAGGCAAAAAGGCTTTGCGGCCATCCGCATTGAAAACTGCTTTGACGGTGAGCTGAAATTTGAGAAGGGCCTGCCCGTCACGACGAAAAAGGATGTCTTGTACCATGGCTTCGGTGTAAAAAGCATACAAAACGCCGCCGCAAAATACGGCGGTACCGCGACAATTACGACCCGCGAGGGTTGGTTTGAGCTGCGCGTGCTGATTCCGCTGGGGCAGCCGCAGCAAGAATAAAAAATGAAGTTTTACGCCCCCTGCATCGGCAAACGCCGTGCAGGGGGCGTTGTTTGTGCGGAAAAAGTCGATGGCAACACCGCATAATTCCCGCCTTACGGCTTAAGCACCGCTCCGGCGGCTGCGGCACGGCATCTGCGTTGCCAAAATGCTCGATAATACACAAAGTATTATCTGCGCTTTTGGCTTAGCAGCTGCCGCACCTCGCTCGCCGTATCGGCACTTAGAATTATGCGGTATTGCCCTATGTTTGGATGCCGTATTTGGCAATGTGTACAAAAAACAAGCGCAAAACCTTGTGAAATCCGACGAAACCAAAAACCGTTTGTGCAAAAAAGAGCGCATTTCGTGCAAATGATGCGCCGCCGCATGATTCTTGTGGTATGGTAGGCTTACAGAAAAAAAGAAGAATCTCCGGACGGGCTGCCCGTCCGACGAAGGAGGAGAACACATGTTTGAAATCACACGCCTGACGGTGGAGCATCTGGCCGCCGGCTGCGTGACCGACTGCTCCACACCCCGCATCGGGTTTTCCCTGAGCAGTGACCGCAGGGGCGCACAGTTGGCCGACGCCGAGTTGACCGTCGGTGACTGGTCCGGCCATGTGACCAGCGGCCAGAGCGCTGCCTACGTCGGCCCTGCGCTGCTGCCGTTCACCACCTACAACGTGCGCCTGAACGCTACCGACGACGCAGGCGAGACCGCCACCGCCACCACTACCTTTGAGACAGGCCGCATGGAGACGCCCTGGAAGGGCCGGTGGATCAGCGACCCGAGCTACCACTTCACCGAGGCAAAGGTCAGCCCCGTGCCGATGGTTTTTCGCAAGGAAATCACAACGAACAAACCCATTGCCCGCGCGCGGCTCTACGCCACAGCCATGGGCATCTACGAGGCCGAGCTGAACGGCCAAAAGCTGGGCGAGCAATACTTCGCCCCCGGCTTTACGAGCTACAAGTCCTATTTGCAGTATCAGACCTACGATGTGACGGCACTTTTGACAGGCGTCGACACGCTGACCTTCACGGTTGCAGGCGGCTGGGCGGTGGGCAGCTTTGTGTTTACCCGCAAAAACCGCGTGACTGCCGACCGTCAGGCTCTGCTGGCCGAGCTGCGCATTGAGTACACGGACGGCACGACGGAGACCATCGGCACCGACGCTACATGGCAAGTCAGCGAGAACGGCCCCGTGCGGATGGCAGATCTGTATGACGGCGAGACCTACGATGCCACGAAGGAAATCAGCGATTGGCACAACGCCGCGCCCGAAACGCTGAAAGTCACCCCCGCCATCACGGCGGACTACGGTGCCCCGGTCAAGGCCCACGAGGTGCGCAAGCCCGTGGCCGTGATGACCGCCCCCGACGGCGAGACGATTTACGACTTCGGCCAGAACCTTGCGGGTGTTGTCCGCATCAAATTCAACGGCAAGGCCGGGCAGGTCGTGACTGTGCGCCACGCCGAGATCCTGAACCCCGATGGCAGCTTAAACACGACCTTCCTGCGCACGGCCAAGGCCACGGCGACCTACACCTGCCGCGACGGCGAGCAGACCTACAGCCCGCGGTTCAGCTACATGGGCTTCCGCTATGCGGGGGTCAAGGGTGTCGACGCGAAGGATCTGGAAATCGAGGCCGTGGCGCTCTACTCCGATGTAGAGCACAGCGGTTCCTTCCGCTGCTCCGATGAGATGCTGAACAAACTGCAGTCCAACATTACATGGGGCGCCAAGTCGAATTTCGTTGATATACCGACGGACTGTCCCCAGCGCGACGAGCGCATGGGCTGGACCGGAGACATTGCCGTGTTCTCGCCCACCGCGCTGTACAACTTTGAACTGAGCCGCTTTTTGGAGAAGTGGCTGCGCGACGTCAAGGCCGAGCAGCTGCCCACCGGCGGCATCCCCAACACCGTGCCTGTGCAGGGCTACGGTTTCCCCGCCACAATGCCCGAGATGGCCGTGGACTGGTGGGGCGACGCCTGCGTACTGGTGCCATGGGCTCTATACGAGGCCACGGGCAGCCTGGATGTGCTGCGTATGATGTACCCCACCATGCAGAAGTACGTCAAGGCGTGCTGCTTCTGGGCCGGGTTCGGCATCGGCAAGCACCGTTACATCTGGCACACGCCGTCGGTGCTGCATTTTGGCGACTGGGTCGCCCCCGATGTGCCGAAGATGAGTCAGTGGCAGGCCCGCAGCAAGTACACCGCCACGGCGTCCCTGTGCAACACCAGCGGTACACTGGCGAAAATTGCACGCATCCTTGGCAAGACCGAGGACGCCGCCAAGTACAAGGAGCTGAGCCGTAAGGTGGCCGATGCCTATTGCAGTGTGCTGACCGACGGCAACGGCAAGACGAAGGAAGAATTCCAGACCGCCTATGTGCTGCCTCTGTACTTGAATATGTTCCCTGAAAACGTCAAGGCGAAGGCTGCCGAGAATCTGGTCAAGCTGGTTGAGAAGAACGACTACAAGATCGGCACAGGCTTCCCGGGCACGCCGTACATCCTGTTTGCGTTGGCCGACAACGGCCACGCCGACACTGCCTACAAGATGCTGCTGAACACACAGTGTCCCAGCTGGCTGTATGAGGTCCGCGTGGGCGCAACCACGGTTTGGGAGCGTTGGGACGGTCTGGACGAGAACGGCGAGTGCCCAATCGGCGACGACGGGACCGACATGATGATCTCGTACAACCACTACGCCAGCGGCGCAGTGGGCGCGTTCCTCTACCGCCGTGTGCTGGGTGTGGAGCCCACCGAGGCCGGGTACCGCAAGTTCAAGTTTGCGCCGGTGGTCGGCGGCGGCATCACCGAGGCTGAAGGCACGGTGGGCACGCCCTACGGCGTGATCAAGGCGGCGTGGAAGATCACGGACGGCGAGATGACGATGACCGTGGCGGTGCCCGTCGGCACCGAATGCACCGTCGTGCTGCCGAGCGGGGAAGAGAAGGTGCTTGGCAGCGGGGAATATACCGTTACGGCAAAGGCGTAAAGGCATAGCGTAAACGAATTTCTTATATACACAAAGAAGGAGTGACTCTCTATCATGTCAACCTCGAAATCCAACTTCTGGTCCTCGCCGCTGACGAAGTCCCGTATCACCAGCGACGACGTCAAGATGCCGGAAATGCTGCTGGGCTATTTTATCGGCCCCTTCGGCGCACTGCTTTCCTCGGGCATCTTCACCAGCATCCTGCAGAACTACTTCACCGATGTCCTCAAGCTTGATCTTGGCTTTTTGACGACCTTGCAGCTGGTCTCCACGGTGCTCATCGTGGCGTCCAACCTCATCGTCGGTCAGCTGATTGAGCACACCAAGGCTCTGGCCGGCAAGGCACGCCCGTGGATCCTGCTCTCCGCGCTGACCCTTTCCGTCGCCAGTGTGCTGATGTTTATCGTGCCGTTTGAGGGCATGGCCAAGATGGTCTGGATCGCCATCGCGTACAACCTGTACTACGCAGTCGCTTACCCCATCTACAACACCGCCAACTCCACCATGATCCCCGTTTCCACCCGTGACAGCAAGCAGCGCGGTGCGCTGGCTTCCTTCACCAACGTGGCGGGTCTGGGCGTTATGGGCTGCGGCTCGATGGTATTCCCGATGCTCGTTTCCTTCGCGCTGAAGGAGGACCAGCACCTGTGGTTCCTCACCATGCTGGCCGTCGCCATCTTCAGCGCACTGACCATCTACCTGCAGTTCCTCTTCACCCGTGAGCGCGTCACCGAGGAAGGCCGCGCCGACACCGAGACCCCTGCCAAGTCCGCCACGCTGGGCGAGCAGCTCAAGGCCGTTACCGGTGACCGCATGTGGTGGATCGTCATGGCGTTCTATATGCTGTTCCAGTGGAGCGGCGCGATGAAGAACGGCTCCATGAGCTACTTCTGCAAATGGGTTCTGGACAACACTTTCTTCGGCACAGCGGACGCATGGGGTGCCTCCCAGGGCCTGCTCAGCATCATGGGCGCTATCCCGATGGCCGTGGCTGCGGTCTTTGTGGTACCCCTGGCCAACAAGTTCGGTAAGCGTCTGGTCTGCGGCGGCTTCATGCTGCTGGGTGCCGCGGGCGGCATCATCGCAGGTCTGGGCGGCGGCAACATCGTGCCGGTCACCATCGGCGTGGCCCTCAAGTGTCTGGGTTCTTCCCCGGCCTGCTATCTGATCCTGGCCATGATTGCCGACGTTATCGACCACATTGAGTACCGCACCGGCATCCGCACCGACGGTCTGACCATGAGCATCTACAGCTCCCTTATGGTCGCCGCCACGCCGATCTGCAACTCCATTTTCAGCGCCATGCTGAACGGCAGCGGCTATAACCAAGCCGCCGACGTCGCTCTGGGCACCGCCGCCCAGACCGCCAGTGTGCAGACCGCGATCTCCGTCAGCTATATCTGGGTCGAGACCGTCTGCTATATCATCGGTGCCGTCATCCTGATCCTGTTCTGGACTGTTGAGAAAAACCTGCCCGAGGAGCAGAAGGCTATCAAGGAACGCAGCAAGAAGTAACGCGCCCTACACGCGATTACGATATACACAAGGATACACAAGGAGGAAAAACATGAGTAAGAAAAAATCCGGCCGCCGCGTCTGGCGCGGCGTGACCACGGCCACGGCGTCGCTGCTGGCGCTCAGTGTCTGCGCCTCAACCGTCGTGGACGGATTCCGCACTGACATTGACAAGTTCCTGGGCACCAAGAGCACCAAGCTCGTGACCGAGAGCTCCGACGGCACTGACCTGTATACTTTCAAATCTGACTACACCTCCACTACCGAGCTGCTGCACGGCATTCAGGACGTGGGTGAGCGGATGAGCGAAGAGGGCAGCGTCCTGCTGAAGAACAACGGTGCACTGCCGCTGACGCAGGATGAGACCCAGAAAATCACACTGCTTGGCTTCTCGAGCTACTATCCCGTTCAGGGCGGCGACATGGGTTCCAGCCTTGTGGAGAACACTGGCACCGATGCTGACACCGTGGATATGGTGAAGGCATTCAAGGCAAAGGGCTTCGGTCTGAACCAGACTGTGGCCGATATGTACGAGGCCCTGCAGCCTACCTTCAAGTCCGAAGTCCAGAGCTGGGGCGGTACGATTGAGTACAACCACATCACGGCTCCCTCCACGACCGGCGTTTTCTCCAGCAAGGAGCCGAGCCAGGCTGCGCTGGACGGCCAGAACGCCACTTGGAAAGACAGCATGAACGACAACAACGTGATGATCGTCACGATTGCCCGCTCTGCCTCTGAGAACGGCACCTACCAGCCCGGCACGGCCGGTGTAGACCCGACCCAAAACCTGAACCAGACTGACCCCTTAGGCCTGTCCGACGACGAGCGCGACCTCATCAATGCCGCCGTCACTGCCAAGGCGGCCAACGGCGGCAAGGTCATCGTTCTGTTGAATAATGCCAGCGCCATGGAGGTGCAGGAGATCGAGGACAACGTCGGTGTTGACGCTATCCTGCAGGTCGGCCTGCCGGGCGGCTACGGCTTCTACGGTGTGGCCGACATTCTCTCCGGTGCGGTCAGCCCCTCCGGCCATCTGACCGATACTTATGCGGTCAAGAACGCAAACTCTCCCGCTGCACAGAACTTCGGCGACCTGCAGTGGACCAATGCCAACCCCGACATCAACATGAACGATGCCGTTGTCGAGGCCGAGAACATCTACATCGGCTACAAATACTACGAGACCCGCTATTTTGACACCGTCATGGGGCAGGGCAATGCCGCCTCCACCGTCGGTTCCTCCACCGGCAGCGCATGGAACTACGACGACGAAGTTACTTACCCGTTCGGTTACGGTCTGTCCTACACCACGTTTGAGCAGACCCTCGATAACCTGAATGTTGACCTTGAAAACGAGACCGTCACCGCGAACGTGACCGTCAAGAACACCGGCAGCGTCGCCGGTAAGGATGTTGTGCAGCTCTATGTCAGCCTGCCCTACACCGATTATGACAAGGAGCACGGTGTTGAGAAGGCTGCCATCCAGCTGCTGGACTACGGCAAGACCGCCGAGCTTGCGCCCGGTGCCTCTGAGACCGTGACCATCACCGCTGACATGCAGAATATGGCCAGCTGGGATTCCACCGCTGACAACGCGGCCGGTACCAAGGGCTGCTACATTCTCGATGCCGGTGACTACTACTTCACCATCGGCAACGGTGCACACGAGGCTGTGCAGAACGTTTTGGCTGCCGAGGGTCAGGATGTCGGCGGTGACGCAGACAAGGCCAAGAGCTGGAATCTGGGCTCTCAGGACACCACCACTTTCGCAACGACCAAGAATGGCACCGCTGTGGAGAACCAGCTGGCTGACATGGATGTCAACTACTGGCTGCCCGGCACTGCTACCTATCTGACCCGTGCCGACTGGGAAGGCACTTTCCCCAAGACCTATAAGGATCTGACCGCCACCGATGAGATGATCGATATCCTTGACAACGACATCTACGAGATCAACGCCAACGGCGATCCCTCCACGGTTACTTTCGGCGCTGACAACGGTCTGACGCTGGCTGACCTGAAGGGCGTTTCCGATATCAACGATGAGCGCTGGGATATGCTGATGGATGAGATCACGCTGGAAGAGTGCATGATCCGCACAGGCTTCGGCGGTACCTCCACCAAGGTTATCGAATCCATCATGAGCCCCGAAGCCATCCAGAACGATGGCCCCAACGGCTTCAACTCCTATCCTCTGGGCCAGTATGCCAACACCGATGCTTCCACCGGTGATCCCTGCGTGGTCGATGCCAACGACCCCAACCTGACTTACAAGATGGGCACCATGGTCAATGAGACTGTCATCGCCCAGACCTTTAACAAGGACCTCGCCGCTGATTATGGCCGCGTAATCGGCAACTACAGCCTGTGGGCCAACACCGCTATCTTCTGGGGCATCGGCACCAACCTGCATCGCCTGCCCTACAACGCCCGTAACCACGAGTACTACTCCGAGGACGCTGTTCTGACCGCCGGTCAGGGCACTGCCTACGCCGCCGCTGCTATGGAATACGGCGTTATCATCGCACCCAAGCACCTCGCCTTCAACGATACCGAAATCAACCGTACCGGCATTTCCGTCTTTATGACTGAGCAGCAGGCCCGTGAGAACGAGCTGCGCGGCACGCAGGGCATTGTGGAGAACGCTCATGTTCTCGGCGTTATGACCGCTTACAACCGCGTTGGCATCACGCAGGACAACGCCCACACCGGTCTGATGAAGAACATCCTGCGCAACGAGTGGGGCTTCCAAGGCTTGATTTCCGAGGACTTCATCCAGAACGCTAACTATGTTGTGCTGAAAGAGGCTGTGCTGAACGGCGTTACCATGAGCTGCAACACCGGCGACAACACGATGGCTGCTGTCAGCGAGAAGTATCCCTACTGGACCGTAGAGGCCGTAAGTCAGGATACCACCATGATGACCGCCCTGAAGCAGGCTATGAAGTACCAGAACTACGCACTGGCCAACTCCAACGCTATGGACGGCATGACCAGCAGCACCCGCCTTGTCAGCGTGCGCACCTGGTATGACAACGCCCTCGTTGCCGTGCAGGTCGTCTTTGCCGCCCTGACCGTACTGGCCGCCGCCATGTACGTGCTGAATGACCGCAAATCCAAGAAGCAGTAAAGGAGTGCAAACCATGAGTTCTACGAATAAAAAGGGCGCAGGTCTGATCCTGTCGCTTCTGACCGCCGTTGCCGGTGCTGTCGGCCTTGGCTTCTGCATTGTCAACGCCGGGACTGATTCCTTCCGCAAGATCGGCACCAGCCCGGTTGTCATCGGCTGCGCCGTCATCGCCATCGTTGCACTGGTGCTGCGCGTCGTGCTGGACAAGAAGCTGACCATCGCCGCCGATGCGATGAGCGTAGTTGCCGGTATCACGCTGGTCGTGGCCGCTGCACAGTTCATCAGCCCCCGCGTCAACACCATCGCCTCGATCATGACCTTTACGAACAACGCCCAGACGATGGCTGACCTGTCCAGCGCCATCTACGGCACGGCCGCGCTGCTGATTGCCGTGGTGCTGAACATCATTGCCGCGTTCACCAATGTGAACGAGCAGTAATTATGCGCCATTCCCGCGTCACTTCATCGTGACAGCTTTTTCCTCATCCACACCCCGGGGGGCTTTCTCTCCGGGGTATTTTGTATTATGATGTAAAAAACAGATTTTTTCTGAAAGGATGTGTTCCACCTGCGCCGCTTGATGCTTATTCTTGCCATGCTGGTTCTGCTGGCAGGCTGTGCCGCCGCCCCGGCAGCCTCTGCGGTGCAGTGCCGCATCGTTTTGGAATCCTCGCCTGCGTTTACAGCGCAGACCCAGACCGCAGCCGTTACCCCGGGGCAGAGTGTGACCTTTACCCTGACCCCTGCCGACGGCTATACGCTGACGGGCGCAGACTATCCCGGTGCGTCGCTTACCCGCACCGGCGCGGCGTACATCCTGACGCTGCCCGATGTCCGCTACTCCGTTGCCGTGGCAGTGACCGCGGAAAAGAGCGATACTGTGCTGTATTATAATGACAACTGCGGCGGTGACTGGGTTACTATGCCCGTCACCGCGAGCCATCTGCGGCTGAACACCGCCATCGACGGTGCGCTGTTCACCCGCCCCGGGTACACGCTGATGGGGTGGAACACCGCCCCGGACGGCAGTGGTCAGGCCGTTGGGCTGGGCAGCCGGACCGAGCCCGGCGCGCGGCTTTACGCGCAGTGGGCTGCTCAAAACGACGCTGCGGAGTTCACCTACACGGTTGAAAACGACGCCGCAGCTATAACGGGCTGGCAGGGCGGGGGAGAAGTGCTTGTCATCCCCGATACGCTGGGCGGCGCACCCGTCGTGGAAATTGCGGCGGGGGCCTTTGCCGATGCGCCCTGTAAAACAGTCATCTTCCCCGATACTTTGCGCCGCGTGCAGCCCGGGGCCTTCAGCGGCAGCGCCGCGGAGAGCGTGACCCTGTTTGACAGCCTGCAGCAGATCAGCGATTACGCATTTGAAGATTGCACAAGCCTGCAAACATTGTACATCAATGCCGCGACTGCGCCCGTCTACAGTGGCAGCTACTACGCGACGTTCGCCGATAAGTACGACCGCCTGCTCTCATTGGCCGATACGCAGAAGCTTGTGCTGTTCTCCGGTTCCTCGGCGCGGTTCGGGTATGACAGCGCCGCGCTGGATGCTGCCCTGCCCCATTATGAGGTCGTGAACATGGGTGTGTTCGCCTACACCAATGCGCTGCCGCAGCTCGAACTGATTCGCGCACAGATGCGTCCCGGCGACCTGCTGCTGCTCTCGCCTGAATTTGACGCCGCCAAGCGCCAGTTCTGCACGACAAATGCCTTCGACGACGCCTTCTTCTGTATGGCCGAGGCTGACTACGACATTGTCGCGAGCCTTAATTTGCAACAGTACAGCGGCGTTTTTTCGGCACTTGGCTCCTATTTGCAGACCCGCGCAGACATGACGGCGCGCAGCTATGCCGTCTCGCCGTCCGATTTGGACGAGGACGGAAATGCCGTTGACACGCCGAGCTACAACGAGTACGGTGACTATGTTCTGTACCGCCCCGATGCCGTCGATGACACGCCGATTTACGGACTGCCTGTGGATTACACAACGGCGTCCTTCCCGTATGACACGTATATAGCCCCCGCCAACGCCGAGTTTGACCGCTTTGCGGCAGACGGCGTGCGGGTGTACCTGACGTACAGCCCGCGCAACAGCCGCGCCGTTTCGGCGGATTCCACGCCGGAGGCTGTGGCCGCGCTGGATGCGTATTTCCGAGAAAATCTCGATGTTGTGTTCTTGACGCCGCTGCAGGATTCCCTGATGCCCGGGCGGTATTTCTACGGCACCGACAACCATCTGTCCACAAACGGGGTGACTATGCGCACGGCACAGGTCATCGATGCACTGACAAAACAACTGCAAGGGGAGGGGATTGCGCCATGATTCTTGTCTGCGCTTTGGCTGCACTGACCACTGTGCTGGCACTGGTGGCCCATCGCCGGGCATGGGCCGCAGCGCTCGGCATGGTTTCGGGTGCTGCGGTGGTTTTGGCAGCGCTGGTACTGGATGTGTCCACCCGCACAATGCTGCTCTGTCTGTTGATTCCCTGCGCCGCCGCAATGTGGCCGATAGGAGGGCGCTTATGAATTTCACCGCACCCGCTTTTGTGCTGCTTTTTCCTATCGTACTGGCCCTGCATTGGATGCTGCCGCCGAGCCGGCGCTGGGTATTGCTGCTGGCCGCCAGCCTCGGATTTTACGCTGTGGGCAGTCCGCAGGCACTTCCGCTGCTGGCGGGTATCACGCTGGGAACCTATGCGGCGGCACTGGGCATCGCAAAAAGCAAAACACAGACGGCCAAAAAGCTCTGGCTGACCTGTGCGGCAGTTTTGTGCATCGGGTGTCTGTGCCTCTTCAAATATGCCGGGATTTTCCGCACAGATGTGCCGCTTCTGCTGCCCGCGGGCATCTCGTTTTACACATTTCAGACCCTCAGCTATGTCATTGATATTTACCGCGGGCGGCTCATGCCGGAGAGGCATCCGGGGTATTATGCCTTATTCGTCAGCTTTTTCCCGCAGCTGGTAGCGGGGCCGATTGAACGCAGCACGGCGCTTCTGCCTCAGCTGCACGCGCAGGAGCGCCGTATGGACAGCAGCGGCTGGCTTTGGATGGTGCGCGGCTTTGCAAAGAAGCTGCTGCTGGCAGACACCGCTGCCGTATTTGTGGATTCCGTCTACGCCTCCCCGGCGGATGCCTCCGGCCCGGCTGTTCTGTTGGCAACACTGCTTTTCGCCGGGCAGATCTACTGGGACTTTTCCGGCTATTCCGACATTGCCGTCGGGGCCGCTGCCTTGCTGGGTGTGCGATTGAGCCGCAATTTCGACCACCCCTATCGCGCAGACTCTCTGCGTGATTTCTGGCGCCGCTGGCACATCAGCCTGACGCGGTGGTTTACGGACTACGTCTATATCCCGCTCGGCGGCTCGCGCCGCGGCACGGCACGGCTGGCCGTAAATACCATGGTCGTGTTTCTGTTAAGCGGTTTCTGGCATGGTGCCGCATTACATTTCGTGGTGTGGGGCGGTGTGCATGGTGCGCTGCTGCTTTTGGAAAAGGCCCTGACCCCCTGCGGCGGAAAGCACAAGGCCCGCACCTGGACCGCCGTGTGCCTACGCCACGCCTATACATTTTCTCTGGTCTGCATCGCTTGGGTCTTTTTCCGGGCAGCCTCTGTCTCGGATGCCCTTCTGCTGCTGTCCCGCCTGCCTGTCGACTGGTCGCTGGGCACACTGCACACAACGCTGCTGAGCATCGGTATACAGCCGGTGGCAGAGCTTGTCTTGGGGGCGCTCTGCCTGCATCTGCTGCCCGAAACGTCGTCCGCAGCACCGTCCCCGCGCAGCGTATTGGCCTTCTGTCTTTTGGCATTGACTGTGGCCGCCGCGTGGTTTTCCACACTGCACACGGGCACGACCAATGCCTTTATCTACTTCCAATTCTGACCCTGCCATGAAAAAACTGTTTACAAGTATGCTCTGCGTTTTTATCGCCATACCGTTGCTCCTGACGGTGTGGGGCTTTGCCCTGCCCGCGCAGTACAGCAATACGTTTGTGGGGGAACTGCCCGCCAAGCGTGCCCTGCTGGCCGCGGAAAGTGATAAACCGCGTCTTATTCTTGTCGGCGGCAGTGCAGCCGCTTTCGGCGTTGACAGCGCTCTGCTGGCCCGGGAGCTGCCTGACTATCAGCCCGTTAATTTTGGTCTGTACGCAGCACTCGGCACACGGGTCATGCTGGATTTGTCCATAAAGGAACTGCGCCCCGGTGATCTTGTCGTCATCATGCCGGAGCAGCAGCGTCAGGTGCTTTCCGATACCGTCGGCGCGGATGCTTTTTGGCAGGCTGTTGACGGAGACTTTTCGGCACTTGCCTGCCTGCACGCGCGGGATTTTGGGCCTTTGTTGGGGGCGTTTCCGCGCTTTGCAGGTGCGAAGTTCCGCTATTTTCTCACCGGTGCGCCTTCCCCGGACGGCGTCTATCGCCGCGGCTCCTTCAATGCGGTGGGCGATGTGGTAAATCCGCTCTGCAGCGCCAATATTTTGCCGGATGGTTATGACACGACAATGCCGATACGCTTTGATTCCTCGATGCTGGACACCGACTTCCGTGATGCGCTCAACGCCTACACTGCACAGGCCGAGTCTGTCGGGGCAGTTGTCTTGTATCATCTCCCGCCGATGAATGTGCTTGCCGTATCGAATGCAGAAGATATTGACACGTATGCCGACTATCTGCAGTCGCAGCTGACTGCACCTCTGGCAGGTGATCCGCATGCCTGCGTGATGGACGCCGGGTGGTTCTATGACACAAATTTCCATCTGAACGTGAGCGGCAAGACCGTCTTTACGCGGCAGCTCATCCGTGACCTCAAAGCTGTACTGGGAGACACCTCGTCTACCGAAATCGCGCTGCCCGCCATGCCCGCCCGCCGGATACAGACCGACACAGAAGCCGCAAATAACAGCGATGCTGCCTATTTTACATGGGAAAGTGACCGTCTTGTCGTCAATGCAGCGGGACGCAGCCGCCGCACCTTGACAGTTCCGGGCGAGGTGGACGGCCGACCCGTGACGGCGCTGACCTCCGACACGTTTGCGGGATGCAGCGCGCTGGAAAAACTGACGATACAGCAAAATATCACGGCGCTTCCGGATGGACTTTTTGCCAAATGCTCCGCGCTGCAGGAAATCACGCTGACCCAGCCGGACCCCGCGCGGCTTTCCGTGGGGCAGGCCCTGCTCGACGGTGCGCCCGCGTTCTGCCGCATCCGCGTGCCCGCCGCAAGCTACACCTCCTACTGCCTGAGCTACGCATGGTCGCCCTACGCGGAGACCTTCGCCCATTAAAAAAAGTCGCCGAGGAGCTTTCCCAGTTGGGAGGCATCCTCGGCGGATTTTTTAGTTTATATAGCAGCTTTGCGGAGTGTTACCCGTATATTTTTCCCACGATCTTTCCGCGTGCTGCGGCGGGCAGAAGTTTGCACAAAAGGCTCAGGAATTTATACTGTGCACCGGCAACATAAACGACTGCCGGGTCCTTTTTCTCCACAATACCGGCGATGTATCGTCCAATGCGTGCGGAGTCCATGCCGTTTTGTTCGTCATGCTCCATCTGACTGACGCTCCGGGAAATACGCCCACCGTATTCATCATCGCCGAGAATGCTTTTCTGACGTGCTTTTGTAAATCCGGTGCAGATGTCACCCAATTCTACGACGGTAACTCTTGTGTTACCAATCCAACTCGTCCATAGCGTCATCTACGCCTGCTGCGTAGTCCGGGTCGCTGTCGTAGCGATCCTCATCGTAGTCGTCATCATCATAGATGGCATCGTAGCCATCGTCATAGGAATCATACGTCTTGTAGGATTTTTTGCTGCTGGAGTAAGAGCTGCTGTACGAAGATTTGGAGCTGTAAGAAGTGTTGCTCTTGGTGGAAGATTTGGAAGGGCGATGTACCCAGCAGTAGGCAGAGTCCTTATCCGCTTCTCGCGTGCAGCCGTCCTTGATGCAGGTGTATTTATGCTTTATGCTGGAGCTGCTGCCGGACGGTCTTGAGCCGCTGCCGGAGACGCTGGAATTGCTCTTCGGGGGTTTATGTACCCAGCAATAGGCAGAGCCCTTAGCCGCCTCTCTGGTGCAGCCACTCTTGATGCAGGTACACTTGGCAGCGAATGCGCCGATACACAAAATGCAGGCTGTCAGCGTAACGAGCATTGCGCAAAGAATGGTTTTCCAAATCGTCTTTTTCATGGTAAAGTCCTTTCTGTCATGTACGATATTTTACCGGTGACGTTTTCCGTCAGAAATCATCACCGCCGAAATCATCCGAACCAAAGTCATCAGAATCAAGGTCGTCCGAATCGAAGTTGTCCTCATCGTTATCAAGTTCATCCATTTCGTCCACATCATTATCGAACTCATCCATCAGCGCTTTACGGCTTTCCTCCTCTTTCCGGATACGTTCCATCGCCAGCGAGTAGTGAACATATCCGTCAACGCCCTTACCGTAGACCCCGAAATCCATATCCTTCAGCATAGTAGTTACCTCCGCTTTGTATTGGGGAAGGGAACTGCTCCCTCCGATACTTCTATTATAAATCATGGCCTGTCCCATAATTTGTACTTTGAACACATGACGCGAAATTATACAATTCTCTGCGTTGATACAAACAAACGCTCTCTGCAAATTCACCTCATCTTGAGGATTTGCAGAGAGCGCCTGTTAAATCTACTGTTTCATCACCCGATAATTTTCATCTTTGGGTCTTCAAGTATTATGAATAAGGGATACAAAGGCAAACTGGGAGTTATCAATTTCCCATATCGATAATTTCTTAGTTTGATGTAAATCGCTGTTTTTTTAGTTTTTTATCAAATGAAGTACGTCCCGTCTATTTGGTGAAACGGTACATCTTTAGTTTTTTGATAAATGCTTGACTAGATCCAAAGATGATGGTCTATCAGAGAGACTGTTATATATCTTCAAGTTTAAAAAGATAATTTTCAATAATTTTTCAAAAATCAGAATCGACAATTCATGACAAATCACCCCTGAATCGGGGAACGTTTCTCATAGAAAAGAACTACAAAAAATAAGAAAATAAGAAAATAAAAACGGAAAACCATTGTCTGTAGTATAAGTATTTGTTATTATGAAGTAAATAGAGGATATTTTACAAAGTAAAGCTTAATCTAGAGAATCTGCCAGTGGCAGGCCTCTGTAGATACCAAGGTATACAAAAGGAGAATGAAAAAATGAAAAAAGAAGACATGTCCTGTATCGACTGCGCAGTAAAAAACTGCAACAAAATGGATAAAACCTATCCGGATTTCTGTCTGACAACACACATGGATGAAGAAGTTCTAAATGAAGCTATGGAATGCTACAATGAAGACGAGAACCGCAAAGTAACAATCGCTGCAGCTGAAGTAGAGTATGAGAATTACTGCAAACATACCCGTGTCGAAGAAATCATGGATTTTGCAAAGAAGATTAATGCGAAAAAGATCGGGATCGCAACCTGTGTCGGATTGTTGAAAGAAAGCCGTATCCTGGCAGATATCCTGCGCAGACATGGCTTTGAGGTGTATGGTGTCAGCTGTAAAGCCGGAACACAGAAGAAGACATCGGTCGGCATCCCGGAATGCTGCGAAGGTGTCGGTGTGAATATGTGTAATCCGATCCTGCAGGCAAAGCTTCTGAACAAGGCGAAGACGGACCTGAATGTTGTGGTCGGACTTTGTGTGGGGCATGACAGTCTGTTTTACAAATATTCCGAGGCACTGACTACGACAGCAGTGACGAAAGACCGTGTATTGGGGCATAATCCGGTGGCGGCGCTTTATACTGCGGATAGTTATTATTCGAAGTTGAAGAAGAGTGAAGAAGAGTAATATTTCTAATTTGGGCGTTTAAAGATACATAAAGATATCCCATTCAAGCATTTCTCTTTTTATCCAACGAAAAAAAGAACACACAACACTCTGTATGTTCTCTTTCTGTAGTTACGTCACACTTACACCAGCAACCTGCTTTCCAATGGGGCTGCTCCGAAAAATGTACAGGAACTGTTAGGACACTCTGATGTCAGTACCACAATGATTATTTACGCTCACTCAACAAGAAAAGCAAAGCGAGATTCCGCAAGACTTCTTGATAAAGTAGCGAGCAATGCTTAAACAAAAATTTCCCTTATTCCCTTGCGGATTCCGTATAAGGGCAAAAATAAGGGAAAATACATATTATTTCACTATATAATGGGCTGAAAAGCCTGTAAAATAAGGAAAGTCCAGGAAATCTTCCTACAAATTCCGATTTGCAAAACCGGGAGCCATCTTAATCAAACAATGCTCTCAGCCACGCCCAAAGCCTCAAAATGATAACGCGGTTTGCCCACACTTCTTTTGCCATACTCGATAGCTTCTTTCGGGCAATAGCAAATACAGGCCATGCAATGCGTACAATTTGACCCCCAGACAGGTTTATCCTTATCCAGACGGATGTTATTCAATGGGCACAGCTGCACACATTTTCCGCAGCCGATACAGGCATCACTTACCGTAAAAGCATCTGCCTTGACGATTTTCTTGTAGAAAATGGGATTTACCGCACCGCTCATAAAGCGGTCATACAAATTATTTCGCGGTGCGGGAAATTCCATCCCATTACGGATACAGTCAATGATGCTCCGGATAGCGGGCTTTGCGTTCTCGACAATCGCTTTTGCTTCCTGCTTGTCCGGTGCCGGGAACAAAGCAATATAATTCTCCGGCATAACGATTTGGGCCGTGCCCATGTAGGTAAGGGCTTTCTGTGCGGCAAGCTCCCGGTTGTACTTTGCTGCATTGCCGATCTCGCTGCCGCAATCCATCACGAACCAGATGCGCTTTGCGCCAACCAATTCCGCTTTTCCAAGCCAGCCGGAAACAATATGCGGAATACGCCAAGCATAGGTGGGCGTGACCAATATTACATTTTCCTCTGTCTGAACAGACGAGATGTCTCCCGCCTTGATGCGCTCATTAAGATTGAGGCAATCTATTTCAAGCGCGGACGCAATACATTTTGCAATAAATTTGCTGTTGCCGGTGCCGGAATAGTACAGAACCATCTTCAATCCGCCTCCATATCTCCGCACAAACGGTCTGTCACAAGCGCCTTGCAGCGCTCCCGGTGGGCAATATGCAGCGGATGATTTTGAAATGCTTGTAAAGCATCTGCATCCCGCAGTTCGCAATAGAACACGAGATCGTACTCCCCGCCGGCAGTGTTTGTATTGATTTCTGCGCAGCGGAGGCCATCAATATGACCGACCATTGTCGCAACGGATTTTTGCAGGAACGCCAGTGCTTCCGCTTCTTTGTGTTCCGCTTTAACCGTGTCAGTGTATTTCCAGAATAAAATGTGACGGATCATAGCAATTTCACTCCACAAATTTAGCCATGTACTTCAGGTTTCAAACAAAATGTCCCTTGCTCTTTGGAAAACAATCACGAATATCCGTGGTTGGGCTGTCTGCAAACTTGTCTAGGGCATCTGCCTGTAATTATTGTTTTGTTGATTCCGCCTCCATCATAAGGCGGTCAAAATCGCTTTGGTACTGCCTGTCCTGTATAACGCGGTACTTTTCAAATTCACTTTCTGCGAAAGCCTTTGCGATTGCTGCTGTAACCTTTCCTTTATCTTTTAGAATTTCGGCATCGTTGAATTGCAGGAAAGCGTCCAGTTTCTTTGCCCAGTCCTGCATCGTCATAGGAATATGCCGCCGTGCTTGGCGCGTTGCATAGTCAAGGTACATTGTTACAATCTCATTCAGTTCTTGTAACTCATCTTGCTGCAAATAGTTCTTTGCAACAGAAACATCGGCTTTGACTATCTTCCCGTTTGGGGCATTCTTCCATGAGGTCAACCCCATGTGGTCTTTTGTGTGGTCTGCCCGTTGCACAATGACCTCTGCGGCAGTACTGCCGTGAACAGCGTAGTGCATTTTATTCTGAACGGTTGCAAAAAAGTCTTTGGTCGTTTTGCTGTCTACCGAGTAATCTACGGCAGTAGCATAAATATCCGTAATTTTCTGGTAAAAGCGGCGCTCGCTGGCGCGGATTTCCTGTATTTCGGAAACCAAATGGTCGAAGTAATCTTCATCAAAGATTTGCCCATTAATAAGCCGATCCTTATCCAGAACATATCCCTGCCGGGTAAATGTATCCAGCACTTTGGTTGCCCATTGACGGAATTGTGTGGCACGGGTGGAATTGGTGCGGTAGCCAACAGCAATAATGGCGGGCAGGGAGTAGAATTTGTAGTGATAGGTCTTGCCATTATCTGCAACTTGTGCAAATTTTGCACAAGTTGTACTTTCGGATAATTCATTTTCCGCAAAAATATTCCGCAGATGTTTGGCAACAACACTGCGGTCAACATCAAACAGTTGTCCGATGCCTTTTTGCGTCAGCCAGACCTCGTGATCCTGAACGCGAACTTCTATGCCATCTGCCTCTGAATCTTTCGTGAACACAAGAAAATCTGCTGTGCTGTTACGAACATACCGTTCTGTGCCTGCCATCGCTGCTCTCCTTACATCAGTACAATGTAAGAATAGTATATCATGCTTTTCAATAAGAGCAAAGCCCATTTTCACGATTTTCCATACAAATGGACTTATCTCTCATCGCGCTCATTTTCCTGTGCATCATGCTGATGTTCCTCTCCCCTGCATTTAGCATACAATTCTGGCGTGCATTTGAGAGTAATCGGCTTCGGATATAGCTCAAGGAAAATCAGGGGTGAGTGATATTTTTTCTCATATTTTGTAATTTGACTATCCGTCAAACTTATCAGATCTTCACCACCGTCTCCGCATATCAGAAACGGACCTGCGAAGAAATCCGTTGGACCATATAAGCGGTTCGGTGGTATCACCTCATTACTTCCGCGCAGAAATGCACAACTACATAAACAAAAAAGCAGAGAGTCATCCGTAAGAGGATAACTCTCTGCTTTCTTGTAAAGCCTTTTCTGCACAAGTTTGGTGTCAATGTGGTGTCAAATCAGCCAAACCGGGTTGATAAAAGGCGTGGAATCAATGCTTTTTAGTCGATGGGCTTCATCGTGGGGATTCTAAGTTGGCATCCTTAGATGTCTCTATAAGGTTATAAAACCCTTACTTTATAGGATGTCTTACTTAGTCATTTGGTGTAACCCTCAATAGCTTTTTCAAAACTCTCAACACAGTTGGTGTAAAAGTGGTGTAGTAGCTGGTGTAGTAAAATCAAATGGCAATACCGAGATTACCACTCAACCGCACACCCGCATCGGCTTTTGCCTGCTGGGTTACTTCCGCGTAAATCTGCATTGTAGTTTTAATGTCTGCGTGTCCCATAAGCTCTTGAATCAGCTTAATGTTTGTCTCGACTTCACAAAGACGAGTACAATAAGTATGGCGTAAGTTATGGCAGGAGAACGGCGGCAACAACTGAGCTTCACGCTTTTCCTTTTCTGCGAGATCAAGCTCATGCTCATTATAATCACGCGTAATCCTTGCAATAGCACGATTAACAGCTTGTGGATTCTGGACACTACCAAAACGGTTTAGGAATACGAAATCATTCAATCCAGCAATTTGAAACTGGCAAGTCATTTCAAGTTCATCTTGATGCGCCTTTTCCTTCAATAGTGCTTCTCGCACCTCGTCAATTAAAGGAAGTACCCGTTTACCAGCTTTTGTCTTTGGCGTTGAAAGAGTAAAATAACACTTTCCCGCTTGATCTTGATGATAAACCAGATTATGCCGGATAGTGATGGTTTCGTTCTCAAAATCCACATCTTCCCAACACAGTCCGATTGCTTCCGAAATGCGGCATCCTGTTCCCAACAGAAATACGAAAAGGGGAAGCCAGTGCAGATACTTCGGCGTATTCTTGATGAACGAAAGAAATGCTGCTTGTTGCGGACGAGTCAAAGCGTGCCTTTTCGGTGTTTCGTAGTGGTATGCAGCCTTTATAGACGCATACACGCCGTCCGTGGGATTACCCCGAATGTACTCATCGTCAACCGCAACGGCAAAGACTTGATGGAGAACATTGTTGATGGTATCAAGAGTGTTAATTGCATTTTGTTGTTGCGCAAAATGTCTCCGTAGAAATGACGAATATCGGATTTGCGGACATCCTTAATCTTCATCTCACCAATCGTATCTTTAATAAAGCGATTGTACATATACACATAATTGGTGAGTGTATGTTCCTTAATTCCAATCTTATCTTTACGCCACAGCGTAAACATATCATTGACCGTCACATTGCTCTCAACAGCACGAATACCATCAGCGAGATCATGCTTGATTTTGTCTTCCTTATCGCGCAACCCCTCCAGCGTTGCATCATAAATCGTGTGGCGCTTTCCATTGCGGGCAGTCCAACGGAACATATAAAGTCCATCGTTCTTGCGCTGAACCTCACCGTCTTTGAGAACGCGACCACGACTATCTTTTCTTCTTGCTACAGACATAGTAGTTACTCCTTTCAAAAAAGGAGCCTTACACAATGAAGTATACCACCATGTAAGGCTCCTGTCTATTGCTTATTTTGTCAGATTGAATACGCCTTATCGGTGTACTTGTCAAGCTCACGGCGCTTAATCAGCCGCTTTGCTCCATTCCACAGCACAAACTGGCAGTTTTCGTCATTGGACATTGCACGCAGCTTGGTAATTCCAATGCCGGAATAGACAGCGGCTTCCTCCAGCGTCAGATTGCTCTTTTCCCAAATAGGGACTTCGTTTACATTACGCATATTATATGCACCTCCGTTGTTGTGCAAGGCGTTTCGGTTCCTGCCTTGTGGCTTCCCAGTACCCCGCTGCGGAAATGGTGTCAATAAGACCGTGGAATATCGCAGCGTCATGCGAGAATATGCCGCGAAAGCTATTGATATCATCTCCGCAACGGGGTAAACTGGGACACAAGGTCAGGCTACTCCGTCACTGCTTAAAATCAGTTTGAATCCTTTACATCCTCGAACGAAACGTCCGTTTCGACCCACTTTTCAAGCCCTTTACAGTTGGCTTGTGTAAAAGTGTACTTTCGACCCCCGGTTCCGTTCTGTGCAGCTGTATATGAGATTCCGTCATACCGATACAGGTCATCGGCGTACTGTTTTACAGCACTCGCAATCGCTCGTGGTTCTCCGAGGGAATGCCCAATGTAGGAAATTTGTTCCGCCAAGCGGCTAAGATCGCTCATCGTACCATGCCATGTTCCTTTACCCAGAGCAACAGCTTCCTTGATGGTCTTAACCACATCGTCTGCGGTATATAGATTCTTGCGGAAGCTGTCCTCAATTTCTTCCGCATCACCTTGAAATTCCCAAAGGTGGGTATCCTTGTTGAATTTAAGCGAATATGCGGCCTCAACCACATCACGGCCAGAAATGTACATATTGGTTGTACCTTCCATACGCTCATTGCGAAGCAAAACAATATTCGTATCAGCCGCACCGGGTAAACCCGTGGTTCCGCTGATGCAGTTGAACGGGTCACTCTCATCACGCTTCTTTGCGGTGTGATGAATCACAAGCAAGCAAAGATGGTGACTATCAGCGAAGCTCTTGAGTTTTCCTCCATCACGGGAGTCGATCATGTAGCTGTAATCACTGCCACTTGATGCGCCGCGAATTTTCTGGAAGGTGTCAATCACAATCAACTTGCAGTCGGGATGGTCTTTAAGAAAGCCTTCCAGCGCATCAAACAGGCCGTTATCCATGTCAGGAGCGTTCATTACAAAGAAAAGATTCTTGGCTACCAGATTGTCATGTGTGACTTCTGTAAGCCGCTTCTTTATGCGACCTTTACTGTCTTCGAGACACAGGTAAAGAACTTGGCTTTGCACGGTGGAAAAGCCCAAGAAAGGCTTTCCAGTCGCAACAGAACAGCACAAATCCATTGAGAGGAACGACTTGCCGTACTTTGGCGGCCCCGCCAGAACCGTAAGCCCTTCTGCCAACAAAGACTGGACGATAAACTGCGGCGGTTTGATGTACTCATTTAAGATGCTCTCTGCGGAGAAGCACTCAAATTTAGTAGTGGCCGAAGCGGCGATGGAAGTGGCATTTACAGGTTGATTATCCGAGGGAGATTTCCAGTACGGAGTGCTGTCAATCAATTCCAGAACCTTCGTCAGCATCCCATCACCGAAGTGTTGCAAGTAGTCGCTGATGTCTGCGTGTTCTGGAATATCCGGCCAAAGTTCCTGTAAATCAATCAGCTTTACGGATTCAGCGACCTTAGATACAGCAGCCGCTTCTTCTTGCGCAAATGCCTTGCCGACCTCATCGTTATCTTGGAAGATCACGACCTTCTTCTTGGCAAACCATTTAACAGCTTCCTGCGGGAACTTATCATGTCCTGCGCCATCCGGGCCGCTTACTGCAACAAGCCCGTGCTTACGAAGCGTTTCGGCATCCTTTTCGCCTTCCGCTATATATACGGTATCGCCATCACGCATGTTTTTGAGGTTCGGGAGTCCATAAAGGTAAAGCTCACCTTTAACACGCCCGCTGATGAAGCCGCCTTTTCCGTTCCTTCTGCGCCATCTAGTGGTATGTTTTCCACTATCATCATAACCACGCACTTTTTCTGCGAGATACTTACCGTCTACTGTATAGTAAGTGTAGGCGACATTGGGCTTTTTAGAGGGCAGAACTTCCTTTTGGGGATGATCTTCCATTCCGAGGGAAGCCAAAATTGCATTGCGGGAGCAACCCGCATGGCACTTGATGATGACGGGCTTCTCGTTTTCGCCATCCTTCCATGATAGGCTGGGATTCTTGTCATCATGTGCAGGACAACGCCCGCTCCACCATTCACCGTGCTGCTTTGCACTATCAATGTGCTGGGCAAAATCAGATGCAAGAGTTGGAGTAATCATTGATCCGCACCCCCTTTCATGGGATGCACCGCTTCATCTGGCGGCTCCACTCCGAGCGCTGCAAACAGGTCGTCACGGGAAACCTCTGCGTAGCACATTGCCACAAGCTGCCCTTCTACGGTTTCTTTAAAGGACAGACTCTGCGGCTTCTCAATGCCGCGTGACGTCACCTTTGGTGGGCGCTTCCCACAATCAGCGGGGCGCTCTCCCAATCTATGGCCAGCAGCCCGCTTGACGGCATCATCGCCGTCATTGTCTGGTGGCTCTGTATTGCGGTTGTTGTGGAGCAGACCGTACATACAGTCCCTCAGCGATTCGCTGCCGGAGTACATGACATTGACGCTGTAGCCGCGCTCGTGGTAGTCTGCAATCGCAGCGGACACAATGTCACTGTCAGCCTGTCCAATGCTGCGCGGTACAAAGATGGTGACATATTTGCTGGTAACATGATGGTGTCCCTTGTACATCTCACGGGTCACCTCGTACTCCTGCACCAGCAGTTGCATCCCACCGTCCTCATTCTTGATTTTGAGGGGAATGTTGGTAAATTCAGAATTTTTCATGCGATGCCACAAAAATCCGGCGCCAGATTTTCGTGTTCCTTCCTGTAGATTCCCAGTAGCTATCTGGTATCTCCAGTATAGGACAGTTTTTGATGTGACGCTATTTTTCGAGTTACTATTAAAAGTTTCGTTTTGGAAAACTACAATTAGAGGTTTCGTTTTGGAACGAAGCGCGAAAAAGAAGACTCGTAGTCAAACCGCTTCGGTTCGTCTACGAGTCTGTCGTTATACTATTATTTGTTAATACTCGCTGTATCCCAAATTACAGCGTTCAATATCATTGCAAGTGTTGTGAATTTCTCAACGCACATCGGGGTGTTTTTTGCTATAATCATCGGCAAAGGAAAGAGTAGAGCAAAAGAAGCCCCCATAGTTCTCTTTAATCCATTCAATCGCCGGATTAGGGATTGTATAATCGGGTGTCACGTCATCTAAGCCGTCATCAGGAAAACGCCAGTGTCTATCGTAGTGCCGAAAGATCACATCATCTCCCTTGTAAATATTTACAGCTGTATTGAACATAAAGTCCATCATAACATCACCCGTGTATTCGCCAGAGCTAAAATAGATTGTTCCACCGATGTAGCTTCCAGCATCTTTTTGAGTCACGTCCACTTCAATGTACATACGTTCTCCCAAAAATTCCAAGGTTCCCTTGGCATCAGATTCATTGTGGCAGAAGTGGTCTTCGTAGGTGCTGTCATTATTAGTGCGCATCTCAAAGTCAATAACATTGCATCTCATAATTTGTTCTCCTTAATATAGCTGCCCTCTGCATAGAGCAGCATCGTTGTGTCATTAAAAAGACCCGTAGATGAACGATTGCCGTCCATCTACGAGCTATCGTTACTCTTCTACTTCGCCAAAGATGGCCTCGTACTCGTCAGCGGTACTGTACCGTTCCATCCAGTCCTTTGCTTCGTCCAAGGTCAACGGAGTAACTTCAGTACCAAGAAATTCACCCCAGCCACAAAGGAAGAACTCTCCCGTCTTCTTTTTGTAGAGCGACTGGAGAACATACTCATAGATACCCGCTTCGCTATTCATGTGCTCACCAACACACTTTGCCGTGTCGGTGTCATACTTCTTGCCGTTGATGATTCGCTTTGCTTCTACATACATATTGATTTCTCCTTATTCATGCCCCTTTCCCGGTGTCGGGGGCGGTTAGTTTCATTTGTAGCTACAGTCTTATTATACCGCAGGTCGAAATTGCCAGCTATTTTTAGAGCCGCCATTAAAAGTGTAGTTTTGGAAAAACTCAATTAAAAGTTTCGTTTTGGAAAAAGGTGCAAAAAAAGACTCGTAAACAAACCCTTACGGTTCATTTACGAGTCTTCATTACTGAACTAGTCTTCTTTTTCAGCATCCTTATCATCGGGGCAGGCTGGCGGATTTAACCGACAAATAGAATCTTTCCGATACGCCTTGATCTTTTTATATCCATAGTACCCCGCATAGCATAATGCCGCTCCGCCGAGTATAATGAGCGCAGCGCAGCCCACCTTCTTCAAATTTGCAATCTTCTTAGCTGAAAGCTCTGCGGCTTCTTTTGCGGACTTTTCTGCGGCGGCAGTCCTTGCAAGTTCTTCGAGGTGCTGGCGTTGTAATAGTTCCTTCTCCGCAACCCGTGCGGCTGCTTTAGTGTGCCATCTCATGGAGTAAGGTGCTACAGGTCTGCTCTATAGGGCGATTCAATGTTGCGCTGCTAATATTGATTTCATAGCGCCGTTCGTCTCCCGCTTGCCAGACCTTGCCGCACGTAAAGTGTCCGTAAGCACCAACGGTCTTTTTTAAACTTATAACTACTTCCGGCAACTGCCCGCCGTAAAAGTGATTGTTTAAAAGGCGGAACATCTTTTCCAACTGTCCGGCTACGCGGCTTGTTTTAATGGTCTGTTTCATACGTTTTCTGTCCTTTCGTCTTTAAAAGTTTACTTTTAACCCCGTGGGGTGCTTTGCATTGCCCCCAACCGGCGAAAAGAAAGAATAACGCCCTCGCACCGTGTCAATGAAACCGTGGAATAATTGCAAAGCATTTATGCCGCGAAAGTTCGTTGACTAAGGTAAGAGGGCGTATATGATGATTTGAGCGGTTGGAGCAATCCCTCGTTCCCGCCGCAGCGACAATACCTCTTAAAATTCTAATTGTTGCGACCATATCAACGATTATCAACGGTATCAACGGTTCGCAACACAGCGAAGAATATCGAAATATAGAAATAATACAATCTGTATATATTGACTTTATGCATTACATATTGTATAATACTATATAGAGAAGAATTACATCCCGTACACAAAGGAGTACACTAATGAAACGTTTTTTTAAGTCTGACCGTGAAAGTGACGCACTCATCGAAAAAGTCACCAAACTTTACGGTCTTAAAATTGGGGAGTTTATCAACATGGCAATCAAAAATGAATTGTACCCTGTGACAGACCCCTTCCGAACAGAAGCCGCTTTTCTGCTTCAGTCTCACACGGATGGAAAACTTGACGCATGGGTAATCAGGCAATCCATGTCTCGTGGAATCCGTGCGCTAAGTTCCCGCCCCGCCAGAAACGCCGAGCATTTGCAGGGCTTTTTCGCACATTACTATTTTGACGAGAGTACAAAAAATTGCACTATAGTTGAGGGAGATGCCCTGTGGGAACCTTCCGCAATGATCTACAGCACCATCGGTAAAAAGGCACCGATGGACGGCTTCGGCAAAATGGATGGCTCACATTTGGTAGACGAGATTTTTGCACATTGGGATGCCCTTTGGGGCAAAGCGGCAACCTATGACGTACTGGCAACGCTCGCCTATCGGTGCGAACCGTGTAAGCCGTTCGATTGGTTTGACGGAATTTCCTTTTTAAGCGACATAGAGCGTGACGCACTGGCTCAATGGAGTGGCGGAACGAACCGCAGCGAATAAGACCAATCGCCTTTGCGTTAGTAAGGCGTAGGTCGATGCAAAGGGCGGCGTGAATGAACTGCGCTAAATGTGCAGAACATCGCGCCGCCGCTCTTATAGGGGCAGGAACGGCCACAAGGCGTTCCGTTGGGGGCCGCAGCCCCCGGCTGACGGCAAGCGAGCTTGTCGGCAGTGGGAGTCCAGAGGGTCACGCCCTTTGGCAAGGTAAGCCCGCAAGGGCGGTGGGAGCTTCCGCAGAAGCTGCCATACCTTGTATGACGCAGCAGATGGAGCCTAAATGCGCTGCCTACTTATGCAGCACATTTTAAGGTGTAAGCGGATGGGGCATCGTCCCCGTAAAGTAGAAAGGTGAGATTATGATGGCGTGCGTGAAGAAGTTTACTGCGGGCGCAGTCCGCAACCAACTTCGCCACAATCGGCGAGAAATTGAACACTCCGGGAACCCGGATATCGACCCGTCTCGGCAGGGACAGGACTATGTTCTGTCCCCCGACAGGGACATAAGTGAATACGACTATTACAAAGAGCGCTTGAGCCAGCTCTATGTATATGGTCGGGATGACGTTAAAGTAATGGCTGGCTGGATAGTGACTGCTCCGCAAGACTTAGCACCAGAACGGTATGATGACTTTTTCTGCGCAACCTACGACTTTCTTGCAGACCGCTATGGTGAGGAAAATGTCATTCAAGCTATCGTCCATGATGACGAGGGCGGTCAACCGCACTTGCACTTCTGTTTCATCCCTGTTGTGGAAGATAAAAAGCACGATGAAGGGTACAAAGTGTGTGCGAACGAGGTCTTAGACCGCCGTGAACTGCGCAATTTTCATCCCGACTTGCAAAAGTACCTCAATGCAAACGGGCTGGAAGACGCTCATGTTATGACAGGCGTTACCCGCGCACAGGGCGGAAACCGCACTGTTGCTCAACTAAAAGTAGCGCGTGAGGAAGAATATCAGCAGGAAGAACGCCCTGCACTGTACTTTGGGGAGTCTTCCGGGCCGGAACTTCATTTTTGAGGTGCGGCTATGGGTGACTTCATACTACTTGTAAACTGCTATTTGTACGGTATAATAATAATTATGCTGGCTGTTCTGTTGCTGCTGGTATATGTTCGGGGACAGATAAGCCATACATTTACAAACCCGTTTGAACACAAAGACATCAAATACCAATGCTCCAATCTGGCAAATGGTATTGTCTTTGGTAAGAGGTTTGGTCTGACCGCGTATTCCCCAGAACAGGACGAGGGACACATAGTTGTTATGGGGCCATCTGGAACAGGCAAAACCAGTGCATTACTTATTCCCACGCTGCGCAGTTGGCAAGGCACAGCATTGGTCGTGGATATATCCGGCGATATATCTGCCAATGTGGACACCCCCAACAAAATCGTCTTCGACCCCACAAGCGATAACTGCATCCCGTATGACGTGTTCGCATCAATCGACACTGTAACAGACGAGACAGAGCGCTTAGAGCGTTTGGAACAGCTTGCCTACTTGCTACTACCTGATAAGGCGAACGATAGCGAAGCTGGCGTTTTCTTTACAACGAACGGCAGGAAGATGATAACCGCAGCACTGATCTGCTACTACGGCATGGGATGGGACTTTATTGCCATCTGCGAACACTTCCTGTCGCATGACTGGCGCTCTCTTTTAAATGATATAGCCAAGCAGCAGAACGCAACCGCCAATATGTACATAAGCAGCTTTGCAGGAGCCAGCGAACAAAATACCGCTGGCTGCAAGCAATCTGCGGATGATGCTTTGAAGCTCTTTGCAGTGAATCCCAAAATTAAAAATGCACTTAGAAAACCCGCCAGTTATGAGAAATCCATCAGCCCCGCAGCCCTTGAAACCAAAAGCATTTATGTCTATCTGCCTGACGAGAAGTTGAAAATCTACGGTGACTTGATGCGTATAATAACCGCACAGTCAATGGAGTATTTTTCTTCACGCCCGCCAGAGCATAAGCAAATGATCCTGTTCTGTCTGGACGAATTTGCATCTTTTGGGAAATTGCAAATTACCGAAGCATTGCGCAAACTCCGCAAGCGGCATATACGCATAATGGTTCTGACTCAATCCCTTGCGGATTTGGATATTATTTATGGGAAAGACGAACGAAAGGCCATGCTTGGAAATTTCAAATTTACCGTGCTTTTGGGATGCAAAGATACTGAAACGCAGGAATATTTTTCAAAGATGATAGGGGACAAGCGTTCACTTGTAAATAGTGATAATGATATTAAGCCGAAGCCTATCATTAAACCCGCAGACCTTGCGCATTTGGGGCAGGAGCTTTTTGTTATCTGTGATGATGGCTCTATACGCCTAAAAAAGAACTTCTACTTCAAATAAAAAAGGGCTACCCCACGAAAGGGCAGCCGCTTGTATTATATTATGCCAAATGATACGGTAGTGTTACACGGGTCGGACGATACGGTACTTGCGCGGCCTTATGCGCCTTTCCGGCCTGCTCAAATTGCGCAATCTTCTTCTGGAGTTCCTCGTTGCTCATTTTCTTGATTTCTTCGGGGATAATGCAGCGGTCATCTTCATAATACTCTTTCATATCATCTCACCTCACAGTAATCAATGTCGTAGGATTGCTTAATTTTATCTAAGGCAGCTAACTGTGCCTCTTTATCAGTATACCCGATTCGGAGAAAATTTTCTACATACAATTTGTACAAATATTCTGGGACTTCCTGTGCGGATGCGTAAATATAGACCGAACCATCGTGACAAATTACGATGCTCACAGTGTATTTATGCCGGAAGGCCGAATTGAAATCTGCAATGCTCGGCGGCATACTGTTCGGATGCGTGTGCATTGCAATCAGGTTTACAACGCCATCAATGGCGCGGGCAACAGCCGTTGTGTAGCCGATTTGTTCTTCGGCTGTCTCGTCTAAGACGCTGGCAAGGACAGCACCGCTTGCACCATCGAACCAGTACATATCTTCAAACAACGTGCCGCTGCGGTGCAGCAGCATTTCTTTGGCTTTGCTGTACAGGATGCGGCTGACGGCTGCGTTATCTATAATACTATCAAATTTGCGGCGGTACTCTCCACCGCTGATATAACTGCTGTCAACCGTGGTTTCTTTATTTCGCCCATAGCGCTGAAACTCTAAAATCATCCTATCACCTAATTTTATTGTAGAGGTTTTTTGCCAAACTGTCAAGTTCACCGTATACAAAAAGCCCCCAAGCGGGTCAGGCTTGGGGGCTTAGGACTATTTGCAGGGCGTTTTTACACCACTATTTGTAAGGCTCCTTTATATAAAATAGGAAAAGTTGGTGTAGTAGTGGTGTAATGGTGTCAGGAATTCGCATTATTACGCCATTTTATAGCGATTATACGTCAAATTTCAATCCACAGGCTTCATCGTGGGGATTACAACGATGAATACTTGTAAGTCTTTATTTCTTGATATTACTATACGCGGCAAGGATTATCTTTTGTCCTTTAATTTACATCTCTACATAAGCCTTTATCCGAATTGTATCGTTTGGCGTATGAAATGGCGTAAATGGCGTATGGCGTATTTGGCGTACACTTTGCTTTACTCTTCAGGTACTTTCCATTGTGCAAACTGGCGGTCAAGGTTTTCAAATTCAGACTTCCGTAGTTCCTTGGTTACATCCGCGTAGATGTTCAAAGTTGTAGAAATGTCTGAATGTCCCAGCGCATCTTGAATTACCTTGACGTTCACACCTGCTTCACACATCCGAGTTGTGAATGTGTGCCGCAGAGTGTGACAACTGAAACGGGGAAGGAGAATGGTACTGTCAGGATTGTTTGTCAGCACTTCATCGTTACAGTCTCGGATAATGCGTCGGATTGCCTTGTTCAGCGTCCCCTGATGCTGGCATTCACCAAAACGGTTGACGAAGATGAAGTCCGTGTAACCGTCCACCGTTACCGTGCAATGAATCCCGGATTTCTCCTGATAGGCACGTTCCTTTTCAAAGGCTTCCTTCACGAAGTCCATCATCGGAACGGTACGAATGCCAGCTTTTGTTTTAGGCGAGTGGCAGTTGAAGTAGCAACCTTTCTTGCCTCCGTTGTTCTCACGGTGGTCGTAGTTGACGAGCGTGTGATTGACGGAAATCGTGCTTTCCTCAAAGTCAACATCACACCAACGCAGACCGGTGGCTTCTCCTACGCGCAAACCCGTTCCCAGCATAACCGCGAAAATCGGATACCAGTGCTGGTACTTCGGTGTTTTGGAAAGGTAGGACAACAGTAGATTCTGCTCCGGAACAGTAAGCGCTTTGCGGTGGGTGGTTTCAAATTGGTGCGCTTTTTTCAACTCCCGTAGAACATTGTCCGAAGGGTTGCTCCGCAGATAACAATCATCCACTGCCATGTCCAGCACTTGATGCAGAACCGTGTGTATACTGTCAATTGTAGAAATCTGCAAGCCGCGCTCATCTGCCAGTATATTATAAAATTGCTTCACGTCCGACTTTTTGAGCGCAGACACTTTCGACTTGCCGAAATCCGGCTCCACGAACTGCCGATAAAGATACAGATAGTTTTGAAAAGTGTTATCTTTCAGACCCCGTTTCACCTTTGCCCACAGAGTGAACACATCATTCAGGGTAACATACCGTGCTTCTGCCTTGATGCCTTCCAGCGAATCTCGCTGAATGTCGTTTTCCTTTTCCCGAAGTTCCTCCAAGGTTGCGGCATAAATAGAATGCCGCCTGCCATCCGGGGAAGTCCAACGGAAATCGTACTTGCCATCTTTACGCTGGGATTCACCTTTACGAAGAACGACACGCGCCTTGTCTTTACGTTTTGTATTTCGAGTTGTTGTCATAAGCGTTGTTCCTTTCCACATAGTAATGCAGAAAAGAGCGTTGTTCCGTATTTATAATACCACAAACCTATCATTTTCTGCAAGCTATTTTGACAACATTTTGGCTTTAAAGTGAAAACATTTTTTCTGTATATTCATCCAATTTGCGCCGCTTAATGAGTCGTTTCGACCCAACCCAAAGTACAAATTGACAATGCTCGTTATCGGTTAATGTCCTCAACTTGTTTATACCGATGCCGGAATAGGCTGCGGCTTCCTCAAGTGTAAGATTTGATTTCTCCCAAATGGGAACTTCTTTCATAGGCGTTACCTCCATTTTATTATACTTTTATAAGGAAATATATTCTTTGTGAATAAGTGTATATCAAAAAACGACGGTGGTATATACAAAAGCTGCGCGGATGTAATGCGGACACTATGCTTTTATCATGCAAAATCTCATCATCTTGACAGGGCAGATATTCTTGTGCTATACTCCACCTGTAAATGATTTTTGTGCCTTGCGCACACGTTGTTTAAGTTTGTAATTCGTGCCAGCAGCCATGTTCTGTCCGTTTTGGGCAGATGCTGCCGGCACTTTTCTTTTTATACGGGGTGGAAAACACTCAACCATAGCGAGAATGATCGTGGTTCACGGTTTGCCGTGAACATCAGGCATTGCCTGCGATTGTTCTCGCTTTTTTATTTTGTTTCAGAGCCGACAGGCTTTGACAAATACATTTTATATAGGAAAGGTGGAACACCAAATGAACGAACAGGCAAGACCCAAGGCAATCGCACGGCGCATCACGCGCCCGCGCAAGGCACGACCCATCCCGCGCAATTTGCAGTATCGGCTGTACCATGTGCGCACCCGGCCCAAATGCCCCTATCGCCAGCGCGAGAGGAGGGGCTGAGGATGCCGGAACACATACGGCGGGAACCCAAGGTTCTGGTCAGCACCGAAAACCTCACCGAGCAGGAATGGCTGGCATACCGCAGGCGGGGGATAGGCGGCAGCGATGTCGCCGCGATCCTCGGCATTTCTCCGTTTCGCACTGCCCGCGACCTGTACGACGACAAGCTGAACATTGCTTCGGCTGCCGATGATGCAGGCAACTGGGTAGCGCTGGAAATGGGGCATCTGCTGGAACCGCTGGTCGCCCGGATTTTCGCCAAGAAAACCGGGTTGGAGGTTTTCCAGATCAAGAAAATGCTCCAACACCCGCAGTATCCCTTCATGCTGGCAGATGTAGACTACTTTGTCCGCCTGCCAAACGGAAAAATTGCGATTCTGGAAATCAAAACGACCAACTACAACGCAAAAGACCACTGGTGGAAGGACGGCGAGGAATGTGTTCCCGTCTACTACGAAACACAAGGGCGGCACTACATGGCCGTTATGGATATTGACGAAATCTTCTATTGCTGTCTGTATGGCAACAATGAGGACGAAGTCATTATCCGCCACCTGTACCGCGACCGGGAGTACGAACAGGAGATGATCTATCTGGAACGCGAGTTCTGGCACGATCACATCCTAACCCGCATCCCGCCACCCTACACCGAGGACGGCAGCCTGATCCTCGAAAGCCTGCGCCGCCGTTTGGGTGCTGCTGACAAAACAATCCCGGCAATTGAACTGGACAGCGACCTGTCTGCCACCATGCTACGGTATCTCCGCTTACAGGAGCAAAAGCAGCAGGTGGAAACGAGAGTTAGGACGCTGGACACAGAAATGCAGCGGCTGAAAGGACAGATGGTTGCCAAACTCAATGGCAGCTGCAAGGCGATGGGGGAGTACGGCGGTACACAGTACACAATCAGCTACAACCCCGTCAGCCGGACAGGCATCACGAAAGACAACCTCCAAAAGCTGAAGCTGCTGCACCCGGATATTTATGACGAGTACGTCACGGTATCGGAATCGAGGCGGTTCAGCATCAAGGCAAAAGCGGCGGACGAAGCCGCCTGACAAAGAAGGGAGCGTGCCTATGCACGACAGTGAACAGGAACACAGCAGCATTACCGGCTGCCGTGTCACCTACGAATCTACGATTTTTTACAACGAAGCAAACAAATTCTCCATCATCGTTGTCAAAACCAATGATCCGCGCATTCCGCTGCAGGCTTGCAGCGGCCGCTATTACGGCGACCGTATGCTGCGCTTTACGGCGGTGGGGTACGAACTGCCCCGCACCAAGGCGGTGGAGCTGGAACTGGACGGCGAGTGGGTCGAGAGCAAGTACGGCTATCAGCTGCAAGTCGAGCAGTGGCAGGAAATCGTTCCGCAGACAGCGGACGGTCTGCTGGCATACTTGGGTTCCGGGCTTATCAAGGGCATCGGTCCCAAGACGGCAGAGGACATTGTTGCCACGTTCGGACCGGACACCCTGAATATGCTGTACACAACCAACGCCGCTGTGGCATCCTTAAACCATGTACCCGGCTTTGACCCGCTGAAATTCCTGCGCCGCACAACTTCCCGCAAAACCGGGGAGGACGTGATGCGTCTGGACTTGCGGTACAAAAAGCTGTGGTTCCGGCTGGCTTGCCCCACGGGGCGGCTGAAGCTCAACGCCCTGCGCATCACCGAGAAAATGGCAATTTTTGAAGCCAAGGTCTACCGTGACCGCGAGGATGCCGAGCCGTTGAGCAGCTACATTGCCAACTGCACGCTGGACGCAACGCCCGGTGGGCTGTATGTGGAGGCCGCGCAGGAGGAAGCGCTGGACACAGCGCTTTCCAATGCGGGCTTTGGCATCCAGTTTGCCGATGTGGGCAGTGAATCCGAGGAGTACGGCAGCGAGGTGCCGGTGGGAGCGAAAGCGGAGATTGCAGAACCTGTACAGAAGCAGCCGGAAGTCGTGAAAGCAGCCCCGGAGGAGCCTGCCAAGGCTGACCCGCAGGATGCCATCATGGCGGACGATATGCCTGTTCCCGAACAGAGCACTGCAGAAGTTATAGAAAAGCCCAAAACCGTTGTGCCGGAATCCGTACAGCCTGCACAGACTCCGGCACAACCGCCGCAGAATGTCATTGTGCTGGAACCGGAACCGCCTACCGCAGCGTATACCCAAAGCAGCCCGGTGGAGGAAATCTGCCGCCAAATGACCTACGAGCAGGCGCAGAACGTCATCGTAGACTGCGGCACCTGCAAGGGCTGGACGCTGGCGCAGGTGGCTGACCGCCGCCCTGCCAGCCTGCGCTGGTATGTGAAAGGCTATCAGGGAGAGAACAACATCCTCCGCGCGGCGGCCGCCATTATATTGGACAGCTTGCAGGAGAAACAGGCGGGATAACCGGAAAGGAGGCCGTTTTGCATGACCTCATCTTCCGATACGTTTCCGTTTGGCATTGCCGATGTGGTAGAACTGTTGGGCTTTACAGTCCGCCGCCGTCTGCCGTCGAGCCTGTATCTGAACTGCCCCTTTTGTGGGGATCAACGAGGGCGGCTCAACGTCAACACCGACAAAAATGTCTGGCGCTGCAATCGCTGCGGCGCGGCGGGCGGGATGCTGGCACTGTATGCCCGTTACAACGGCACTGGCAATGCCGATGCCTACCGCGAGATATGCGAGGCGCTGGGGCGGTATACACCCCAGCCAAGGGTGAATGACTGCATCGGGGTAAAGCCGGAGCAAAATGCCCGCACTGCACCGCAGGAGATACACCAGACTTACTCGCTGCTGCTCTCCATGCTGCCGCTGACACCCACGCACAAGGCGCACTTGCTGTCACCGCGGCGCGGGCTGACCGAGGAACAGATTGCAAGGTTCGGGTTCAAATCGACCCCGCCAGCGTTTCTGTGCCGCAGTTATGCTGAGCGCCTGCGGCAGCAGGGCTGCACCTTGCAGGGTGTGCCGGGCTTTTATCAAGACGATGCCGGACGGTGGACGATCAACTTCGGCAGCCGCACGGCGGGCATTCTGGTACCGGCTGTCGGTATGGACGGTCTTATTTGCGGTATGCAGATACGGCTGGACACGCCGCTGCACCGCAGGGATGACCCAGCGGGTAAAAGCGGCGCCAAGTATATTTGGCTGTCCTCAATAGGCAAACCGCATGGTGTGACCTCCGGCAGCCCGTTGCATTTTGTGGGTGAGCCGTTCGCCAAGACCGTGTATGTGACCGAGGGACTGCTTAAGGCTAATATTGCCCACTGCCTGACAGGGCGTTCGTTTGTCGCTGTGGCAGGGGTGAACAGCTTGAACGGCTTGGAAGCCGCCCTGCGCTGTATGGCACAGAACGGCACCAAGCTGGTCGTGGAAGCCTACGACATGGACAAGTTAAAAAATGAGTATGTGGCATCTGCGGCTGAAAAGGTACAGCAGATTGCCCATGCAGCCGGGCTGCAAAGTACAAGCCTTGTCTGGAATACTGCCTACAAAGGTATAGACGACTGGCAGCTTGCTTTGCGGCAGGAAGAAGCAAAAGAAAAAGCGGCATAAAGCCGCGCAAAGTTATGGCAGAGAGCTAAATTGACGGCTCTCTGCCTTTTTTAGAAAGGACAGAATGATGGGTATACTCTCTGAAATTGATATGATGAACCGCGATGCCGAGGACGATGCTTTTGAAGTGTCCTCGAATAGTGAGACCGTAGATTCTTTCAGCGAAGAATTTGAGCCGGTTGAACCCCCGAAGTCGAAACCGCAAGAGGAGGAAGCAGAAGAAGCCCGCAAAAAGGCTGAATTTGATGCCGCCGAAGCCAAGCGCAAAGCCGAATGGGAGGCAAAACAGACGCAGAAGAAACTGCGGGAGCAGCAGGAATTGGATCGTCTTGCGGCTATGTCGGATGATGACGTGATGCAGGCATCCATGAACCGCGTTTCGCAGGATACCGAACGCCTGACCCGCCGCAATATGAAGCTCTGCGTTATGGAGGATGTGCAGACCGAATGCCTGGCTGACCCCGTTTTTGCCCGCCTTGTGATGAACCCCAAGAAAAAGATGGTGAACTGCTTCCACTACATCA
>ERZ780228.315-NODE-315-length-48144-cov-6.956684_pt1 | contig 48144 bp, 46 predicted proteins | sample MGYA00511015_ERZ780228 | MGnify/ENA primary metagenome ERZ780228 (study PRJEB29588, sample SAMEA2161897) | human gut metagenome | biome: human gut; feature: human-associated habitat; material: faeces | place: Denmark | collected 2008/2010 ...
CCCTTTCGGCTGCTTGAACAATTTTTACTTCAGAATATTGTCTAACTTTTTGGGGGCACTTCAAAAGCAGGTGCCGATTTTTATGTTATCCGGCAGCATGGTGATTGCAAAAAGTAGGATCGACGAGGCGAAAATCATTCAAAAAGCATTTGAAATTTCCATCCAAATCCGCTATAATAAATGTACAGCGTGTGGCGTTTCTGCGTAAATCCAGTTGCAGAGCAGCCACGCGCCTTTTTTTGCGGAATCGGGTGAGAGATGGCAAGATGAGCGAAAACTTCATAGGCAAATCGTGTAGCAGAAATGCGTAAGTCCGGATGTTCTGGGACTTACGCATTTTTTATTTTTTGAAAGAAAGGTGATTTTTTTGGAAACCGGAAATCAGTTCTTGGGGACGGAGCGTGTGAGCAAGCTTATGCGGCAGTACGCCATCCCCTGCATTATCTCGCTGCTGGTGGGCGCACTTTACAACATCGTTGACCAAATTTTTATCGCCAACGCCAGCTACCTCGGCTCCTACGGCAACGCCGCCAATACGGTGGTGTTCCCGCTGACGGTGGTGGCGCTGGCTATCGCCGTCATGTTGGGCGACGGCTGCTGCGCCTTCGTCAGCATGGCGCTTGGCAGAAACGAGGTGGATAAGGCCAAGCGAAGCGTTGGCAACGCGGTGGTGTTATCTGTCGTCAGCAGTCTTGTTCTGACGGCGGTATACCTCATTTTCGCAAACACCATCATCGCCATGTTCGGCGGCACGGTGAATGAGGAGACCTTCCACCACTCGCAGGAATACTTCTTCTATATCACGCTGGGCATCCCATTCTATATGTTCGGGCAGGCCATGAACCCCATCATCCGTGCCGACGGCAACCCCAAGTTCGCCATGATCTCCACATTGGCAGGCGCTGCTATCAACATTATCCTCGACCCCATTTTCATCTTTGTCTTCAAATGGGGTATGATGGGTGCGGCAGTGGCCACGGTCATCGGTCAGGTGGCAACGGCGTTTCTTGCTGTGTGGTATCTGCTGCACATGAAGATCATCAAGCCTGCGTCCGGCGATTATGCCCTGCGGGGAACTGTCTGCGGACGAATGCTGACGCTGGGTATCACCAGTTTTCTTTCGCAGATCAGTCTGGTGGCGGCCATGGCGGCCATCAACAATATGCTCCGCAAATACGGCGCTCTGGACGCTGTGTTCGGACAGGAGCAATACGCGCAGATCCCCATGGCTGTGGTCGGCATTGTGATGAAGTTCTTCCAGATCGTCATTTCCATCGTGGTCGGCATGGCGGCAGGCTGCATCCCCATCGTGGGCTATAACATGGGTGCGGAGAAGAAACTGCGTGTTCGGGAGTTGTTCACCAAGCTGCTGATTGCCGAAGCACTGGTGGGTGCGGTGGCGCTGGTGATGGCAGAGGGTTTCCCTCGGCAGCTCATCGCCATTTTCGGTGCAGCCAATGAGAGCGGCTACTATACGGACTTTGCTATTAAGGCGTTCCGCACCTATCTCTGCATGATGGTGCTGGCCTGCGTCAACAAGGCGTGCTTTATCTTCTTGCAGGCAGTCGGCAAGGCGCTGACATCCACGCTGCTGTCCATGTTCCGTGAGGTGGTGTTCGGTGTGGGCTTTGCCCTGTTGCTGCCTGTGTTCTTTGGTTTGGACGGCGTACTGTATTCCATGCCGGTGTCGGATATTCTGACCTTTATCATCTCGGCAATCATCATCGTGAAAACCTATCGGGAATTGAATGTGGAAGGAGTGCAGAAAGTATGAAAAACAGAGTCATTACCATCAGCCGCGAATTTGGCAGCGGCGGACGCACCTCGCTCACCGTATCGACACTTAGAATTATGCGGTATCGCCTTAAGGTCGAAGTCTCCGCAAATAGAGGCTTCGGCCTTTTTGTATAAACCGGCAAAGTGTGCTATAATAGACAGAAATAACGCAGCGGGGGAGCCGCCATGAAAAAATACGCAAAATATCCGGCACTGGCCGTTACGCTGGCGATTATGGCAGTGATCTTTGTCTTGTCCTCGCAGCCGGCGGAGCTGTCCACCAAGGTCAGCCGCGCCGTTACCGAGACCGTGCAGGCCGGCAGGATAAAAGCCATCACGCCGCTGTGGTTCAGCACCACAAACCTGAACGCCAACGTCCGCAAGTGGGCGCACGTCTATATCTACTGTGCCCTCGGCGTCAGCATGGCCGTGACCGTGCAGCTGTGGCTGCACCGCGTTACGCTGCGGCAAAAGGCACTGCTGGCATCGGCGCTGTGTATGCTGTACGCGGCCGGTGATGAGCTCCACCAGTATTTTGTGCCGGGCCGTGCCGCGCAGTTGAGCGACGTTGCGATTGACGCCATGGGCTTTCTGCCCTGCGTGGCGGCGGTGTATCTGGTGCTTTGGGCTGTCAGGAGGCTGCGCAATTAACAGGACTCAACCCAAAATTATATGGGTAATAGAGGTATTTTAGGTTGACCCGCCGCCCATACTTCCACCGGGGGGATGTGCTTTGTCTCTGCGTCGGTTGTATGGACTTTGCGCTGTGCTGGTGCTGCTGGCGGGCGTCGTGCTCTGCCGCACCTACTGGGTGGGGCAGCAGACGGCCTATGCCGCCAGTGCGGGCGGGCAGAGCGTCCAGACGCTGACCCTGCCGCGCGCCCGGGGCGATTTCTATGACCGCACGGACCGCAGGCTGACCGGCCTTTCCCCGCAGTATTACGCACTCTGCCTGCCCGGAGACGCCGGGTACACGGCGCTGTTTCCGTATGTTCCGTATGCGGAGCAGAGCCTTTTGTATGAGCGCCGCAACCTTGCAAGTCCCTTTTTGATACAGGTGGACCGCGACCTGACCGCGCAGGGCATCACGACCTGCACCGTGCCGCAGCATTTCGGCGGCAGCACCGCCGCGCACCTGCTGGGCTATCTGGACAGCGAGGGCCGCGGCGTGTCCGGCCTGGAAAAAGCCTACGACGATCTGTTGACCGCCTCCGGAGACGCGCGCACTGTGACCTGCTTTATGACCGCGCAGGGACGCCTGCTGACGGACACAAGCCCGCTTGTAGCGGTGGAAACACCCGGCACGGGGCAGGGCGTGCGGCTGACGCTGGACGCCGACCTGCAGCGCGCCTGTGAGGGGCTGGCCACGCTGTATCTGCCGCGCGGCTGCCTTGTCGTGATGGACACGGCCACCGGCGAGGTGCTTGCCTCGGTCAGTATGCCGTCGTTTGACCCGCAGAATGTCGCCGCCAGCATTGCCGCCAACGATACCTCACTGCTCAACCGGCCTCTCCGCGCATTCAGTGCCGGGTCGGTGTTCAAGGTCGTGCTGGCTGCAGCCGCCTACGAGTGCGGCCTTGACTGGTACACCCACGACTGCACGGGTGAGGTCGAGGTTGCCGGGCAGACCTACCGCTGCGCACTGGACCGCGCCCACGGCGTGGTCAACCTGCGCGGCGCGCTGGAACAAAGCTGCAACACCTATTTCATCGAGCTGGGCCGTCTGCTGGGGGCACAGCGCATCCGCAAAATGGCAGAGACACTCGGCTTCGGCACGGCCACGCAACTTGCGCCCGGCCTGCAAGGCGCATCGGGCACACTGCCCGATGCCGCCGCGCTTGAAAACCCAGGCGAGCTGGCGACGTTCAGCTTTGGTCAGGGGGCGCTGACCGTGACGCCGCTGCAAATTACAGCCATGATGAACACCGTCGCAAACGATGGCGTGTACAGGACACCGGCCTTTGTACAGGGAATTGTTGACGCCGACGGCACGCTGACCGGGCAGACCCGGGCGGCTGACACCCGCACGGTCTTTGATGCGGCCACGGCACGGGTGCTGCGCAGCATGCTGGCCTCCGTCGTGTCGGAGGGTATCGGCAGCGAGGCGCAGCCCAAAACCGGCACGGCAGGCGGCAAGACCGGCACAGCGCAGACCGGCCAGTACGACGAGAACGGCGAGGAACTGCTCAACTACTGGTTCAGCGGCTTTTACCCGGCGGACGACCCGCGGTATACCATTACCGTTTTGCAGGACGGCATTTTAAAGCCCGAACCCTCCAGTGCCGCGATATTTGCAAAGGTTACCGAAATTCTGGCTGTGTGGGAGAACTCCTAAGCCTTCCCCCTCGGGGGAAGGTGGCCCCGCAGGGCCGGATGAGGGCAGACCTTGCCGCCGCAGCACTTTACCGGGCAGCAACGGCGTATCCGCCCCTCATCAGTCAGTGGTCGGGGCCACTGACAGCTTCCCCCGAGGGGGAAGCCAATCTCTCCGTCAACCAATTTCCTCCAAGGTATTGCACTTTTGCGGCAAAAAAGCTACAATAATTAGTATCTGTAGACCGCAAGTAACCGATGCTGAAAGGGACAAACCGATGCAGCATATTTTTATCATAAACCCAACGGCGGGCAAGGTGGACGCCAGCGTGGCGCTCATCCCGCAGATCCACGCCGCTGCCAGCCGCGCAGGGCTTCATCCTACCATTGAGGTGACCCGCCGCGCAGGGCAGGCCCGCGACCTGGCCGCCCAATACGCCGCCGGCGGGGAAGAAGTATACCTCTACGCCTGCGGCGGCGACGGCACGCTGAACGAAATATTGCAGGGTACCGTCGGCCACCCGAACGCCGCCATCGGCTGCGTGCCCTGCGGCAGCGGCAATGACTATGTGCGAAACTTCGGCACGCAGGCGCAGTTCCTGGACCTTGACGCACAGCTGGTCGCACAGCCGTTCGCAGCGGACGTCATCCGCACGCCCCAGGGCTGCGGCATCGACATCTATGCCGCAGGCATCGACGCTCAGGTCGCCAACGGCATCCCCAAATGGCGGCGCGTGCCCTTCTGCGGCGGCACAACGGCCTACACACTGTCGATTCTCGAGGCCGTGTGCAGCACCTTCAGGCACCGTCTGCGCATCACCGCCGATGACCGCCAATTGGAGGACACCTTCATGATGCTGGCGGTCTGCAACGGCCAGCAGTACGGCGGCGGCTACTGCGCCGCGCCCCACGCCAGCATGACAGACGGTCTGCTGGATGTGGTGCTGCTGCGGCCCGTGCCGCGTTTAAAGCTGCCGGGGCTGCTGGGCAGCTACAAAAAAGGGGCGCACCTTTCGGAGGGTGACACCGTCACCGAAAAATTCGCCCCGTACATGACGTTTTTCCGTACAGGCAGCATTGACATAGAGGTGCTGGACGGCAACCCGCTCATCACAACGCTGGACGGCGAGTGCTCGCCCCAACTGCGGATGCACGCGGAGATCGAGCACAGTGCGGCGCGCATTCTGCTGCCGCCGGAGCTTGCCGCAAACGCAAACAAGACGCCTGTTCTGCAGGCTATGGGAGAGTAAGAATGTCTGAAAAAGTAAAGATCAAGATTGCCCGCAATGTGGTGCATCTGCCGGCCATCGCCCTGCGCGGGCTGGTGGTTTTCCCCAACAATGTGGTCCATTTTGAGGTGGGCCGCACCAAGTCCATTGCCGCCATCGAGGCCGCCATGCACGCCAACAGCAGCGTCTTTCTCGTCGCCCAGCGCGAGATGGATGAGGAAGAACCGGCCCTTCACGACCTGTATGCCTACGGTGTCATTGCCGAAATCAAGCAGGTGCTGCGCGTCTCCGACGACCTCGTGAAGGTCCTCGTCGAGGGCAAGACCCGTGCCCGTCTGCTGGAGCTCGACGCCGGCGAAAAGTATCTGCAGGCCACGGTACGCCCCGTGGCGGTGCGCGGCATCCCTGCCGACAAGCGCAACCAGGTCGAGGCTCTCGTCCGCAGCCTGAAGGACTGCTTTGAGGAGTACCTGTCCTACAGCCCGCAAATTTCCAAGGATGTCGTCTATAACATCGTTTCCTCCGATTCGCCGCTGTATTTGAGCGAGTACATGCCCGCCAACCTCTTGTTCAAGTATGAGGATAAGCAGGTTATCCTGAACGAATCGACCCTGCTGGGCCGCCTCGAAAAGCTGCTGACCCTGCTGCGGCAGGAATGCCAGATCATGGACATCGAGCGCGACCTGGACGATAAGGTCAACGCCCGTATGGACAAGGGCCAGCGCGAATACTACCTGCGTGAGCAGATGAATGTCATCAGCGAGGAGCTCGGCGACGCCGAGGACACCCGCGCCGAGGCCGATACATACCGCGGGAAAGTCAAGGCACTGAACCTTGATGAAGAATCCACCGAAAAGCTGCTGAAAGAGTGTGACCGTCTGGCCCGTATGCAGGGCAGCAGCGCCGAGAGCGGCGTTATCCGCAGCTATCTGGATGCCTGCCTGGCCCTGCCGTGGCACACCGCCACCGAGGACGACCTTGACCAGGCCCACGCCCGCAAGGTGCTGGACCGTGAGCACTACGGCCTGCAGAAGGTCAAGGAGCGCATTCTCGAGCTGCTGGCTGTGCGCAAGCTGAATCAGGACGTCAAGGGGCAGATCATCTGCCTTGTCGGCCCTCCGGGCGTCGGCAAAACGAGCATTGCGCACTCCATTGCCGAGTGCATGGACCGCAAATTTGCCCGCATGAGCTTGGGCGGCGTCCACGATGAAGCCGAGATCCGCGGCCACCGCCGCACCTACATCGGTGCGATGCCGGGCCGCATCATCAGCGCCATCACGACGGCCAAGTCCACGAACCCGGTCATCCTGCTCGACGAGATCGACAAGCTGGCGGGCGACTACAAGGGAGACCCGTCCAGCGCACTGCTCGAGGTGCTGGACCCCGAGCAGAACCGTACCTTTAAGGATAACTACCTCGATATTCCGTTTGATTTGAGCGAGGTGCTCTTTATCACGACGGCGAACGATGCCTCCACGATCCCTGGCCCGCTCTATGACCGCATGGATGTCATCGAGCTGCCCAGCTACACCCGCACCGAAAAATTCAACATCGCCAAGCGCCATCTGCTGCCCAAGCAGCTGAAAAACAACGGCCTGGAGGGACGCGTGACCCTGACGGGCAGCGCACTGTATGCCATCATCGACGGCTACACCCGTGAGGCCGGCGTGCGCAATCTGGAACGCACCATCACGTCGGTGCTGCGCAAATGTGCGCAAAAGATCGCGGCAGGGGAGGCCGAGAAGATCAGCGTTTCCGCAGCGATGGTCAAGGAGCTGCTCGGCCCCGAGAAGGTCAAGCCGACGTTTATCTCCCGCAAGGACGCCGTGGGCATTGCCAACGGTCTGGCGTGGACGAGTGTCGGCGGCGAGATGCTGCCTGTTGAGGTCGCCGTCATCCCGAACGGCACCGGCAAAATCGAGATCACCGGCAGCCTCGGTGATGTCATGAAGGAGAGCGCCCAGCTCGCCGTGACTTACGCCAAGGTCCACGCCGAGGAATACGGCATCACGCCCGACAAGTTCAAGAACATCGACCTGCACATCCATGCCCCCGAGGGCGCTGTGCCGAAGGACGGCCCCTCCGCGGGTGTCACACTGACGACGGCGCTGATTTCGGCGCTGTCCGGTATCCCGGTCAACCACGACCTGGCCATGACCGGAGAGATCACGCTGCACGGCAACGTGCTGCCCATCGGCGGTCTGAAGGAAAAGAGTATGGCGGCCTTCCGTGAGGGCATCTCGACGGTGCTCATCCCCAGGGACAACGCCAGCGACCTGTATGAGGTGGACGCCGAGGTCAAGGAGAAGGTGCGCTTCATCCCCGTGGGCACGCTGTCCGAGGTGCTGAAGCACGCCCTTGTGCGCCCGGGCCGCACCCCCGCCCGCGCTGTCCGTGGTGTGCCGCAGGCAACCTCTCTCATCGCCAACGACAAGCCCGCCGAGGGACATAAGGAGCCCGCCGCGGTGATGTGATTCGCCTTGAACGCCGCTCTGTAGGGACGGAGGCCCGCACCCGCCCGCGGGTCGATGACGGGCATCGCTCCCTACAGCTACACCCGTGGGGGCAGATTCCATATCCGCCCGCACTACGCCGTGCCGCGCATGCAGGGGGCGGCGTCCTCGACGCCCCGCAATGCACAGAACACCCAAAACATAAAGGAACACCCATGAACTACAACAACAGCGAATTCCTCGCGTCCTACGGTCTGTCCCGCCAGCTGCCGGACAGTGACCGCCCTGAAATCGTATTCTCGGGCCGCTCCAACGTCGGCAAGTCGAGCCTCATCAATAAGCTCTGCAACCGCAAGAAGCTGGCCCGCGTCAGCGCCACGCCGGGCAAAACGGCAACCATCAACTTCTACCGTGTTGATACAGCCTACTTTGTCGACCTGCCCGGCTACGGCTATGCCAAGGTCTCCAACGCCGAGCGCGAGCGGTGGGACGATTTGATCAACAGCTATTTTGAGGCGGATCGTGCCGTCTGCCTGCTTGTCCAGCTGCTGGACAGCCGCCACGCGCCCAGCGCTGACGATGTGCAGATGCTTGAGTACCTGCACTACCACCGCATTCCGTTTGTGGCCGCACTGACCAAGGGCGACAAGCTGAAAAAGAGCGAGATGGCCGCCCGCAAAGAAGAATTTGAAAAGATCTGCGCTCCCTACGGCTGCCAGGGCGTTGTGCTGACCAGCGCCGAGAACGGGCTGGGCATGGACGAGCTGCGCGCGCTGCTTGAGGGCAGCATGACCCCCGAGACAGAGGACTGACCGATGGCCTACAACGAGTTTGCCTATTTCTACGACGAGTTCAACGGCGAGGCTGACTATGACGCGCTTTACGGCTATATTACCGACGAACTGAAGGCCCACGGCATCACAGACGGCATCCTGGCCGACCTGGGCTGCGGCACCGGCGATCTGACCCTGATGCTGACCCAGGCAGGGTATGATGTCATCGGCATTGACCGCTCCGAGGAGATGCTCAGTGTCCTGCGCGAAAAGGCCGACGAGCTGGGCCTGACGGGCCGCTTGCTGCTGCTGAAGCAGGATCTGCTGGACCTGGACCTGTACGGCACGATCCGCGCCGCGGTGTCTACGTTTGACACCTACAGCCACATTGGCCCGCAGGAAAATTTTGAGAAGGCCATCCGCAAGGCTGCCTACTTTATGGAGCGGGGCGGCGTGTTCATTTTTGACTTGAACACGCCCTATAAGCACCGGCACATTCTGGCAGGCCAGACCTTTGACGTCGAGGCCGAGGACGCCGACTGCCACTGGTCGAACCGCTACGACGAGACGGCGCAGCGGGTGGATATTACCATCAACATTGACTACCACGAGACAGGGGAGCACTTCCACGAGGCGTTCAGCGAGTACAGCTACGCGCTGGACACCGTGTGCGCCCTGTTGGAAAAGTACGGCTTCGCCGTGGCCAAAGTTGCCGACGGCGAGAGCTTTGGCCCGGTGCGCGGCGACAGCCCGCGCTGGATCATCACGGCTGTCAAGCAATACACACAAGAGGAAAAAGCTAATGGAACAGAATCATAACATGCTGCGCGGTATCTCCGAAAACGGCGGTATCGTGTTTTACGGTGTTGACTCTACGGAAATCGTCCGCGAGATGGAGCGCCTGCACAAGACCAGCGCCGTCACCACCGCTGCCCTGGGCCGCCTGCTGACGGCAGCCTCGATGATGGGCATTATGCTCAAAAGCACCCAGGACTCGGTGACGCTGCAGATTAAGGGCGGCGGCCCCGCAGGCCGCCTGCTGGCCGTTTCCGACGGCACCGGCAACGTCAAGGGCTACGTCGAGCACCCCGTTGTGGAACTTCCCCCGCGGGCTGACGGCCATCTGAACGTCGGCGCAGCCGTCGGCAAGGACGGCACGCTGGACGTCATCCGTGACTTGGGTATGCGCGAGCCGTACATCGGTCAGGTGCCGCTGACCTCCGGTGAGATCGCCGAGGACATCACGACCTATTTTGCTATCAGTGAGCAGGTGCCCACTGTCTGCGCGCTGGGCGTGCTCGTCGATAAGGACCTGAGCGTCCGCTGCGCGGGTGGCTTTGTCGTGCAGCTGCTGCCCGGCGCAACCGAGGAGGAGATCGAGCACCTCGAGAAGAACATCAAGGCCATGCCCAGCGTGACGACAATGCTCGAGGAGGGCAAGAGCGTCCGCGATATGCTGGAGCTGGCTCTGGCCGGCTTTGCGCCCGATATTCTCGACAGCTACCATGTGACCTACAAGTGCGACTGCGGCCTTGAGCGCGTTGAAAAGATGATCCGCTCCCTTGGCAAAAAGGAGGTCGAGCGTATGCGCGACGAGGACCCCGTTGCCGAGGTGAACTGCCAGTTCTGCAACAAGAATTATAAGGTGGACCTGAATGAACTGCTCAAAAACTGGCCTTCCACCGCCGAAAATGAGTCGGACGAAAACGCATAAAAATTTATGCAAAAAAATGTAAAAAACGCTTGACTTTTCCGCTCATATAGTTTATAATAACAAACGTCGCCCGGAGAGAGCGATTGAGCAAAAACTCTCCAACATGCGGCCGTAGCTCATCTGGTAGAGCGCCACCTTGCCAAGGTGGAGGTAGCGAGTTCGAGCCTCGTCGGCCGCTCCACTTTTGACCACCCTTCGGGGTGGTTTTTTTGTGCCGAAATCTCGCTAAAATAGTGCATACCTCGACTTTTGCCCATTGACAGAGGCACTTTTATAACAGTATACTTAAACTGTTCTTTTGCGAAAGCGGAAGAACGATTTGCGGTATAGTATTAATAAGGAGTGCGGAATCATGAAAAACTCGAACAGTAAAACCTTCGTTGCCGTCGGCATCGGCGCAGCCCTGTTCTTTGTTCTGGGGCGCTTTGTCGCTATCCCCAGCCCGGTGCCCAACACCAACATCAGCCTGCAGTACGCGGTGCTCGGTCTGCTGGCCGCTATGTACGGCCCTGTGGCCGGCGCCCTGATCGGCTTCATCGGCCATGCCCTCATCGACCTGTCCTGGGGCGGCATCCCGTGGTGGAGCTGGGTCATCGCCTCCGCCTTCACCGGCGTGGTCGTCGGCCTGTTTGCCAAGAAGCTGAATGTGCAGGAGGGCGACTTCAACAAGCGTAAGGTCGCCACCTTCGCCATCGCCAATGTCGCGGCCCATGCCATTGCCTGGATCGTCGTTGCGCCTGTGCTGGACATCCTGATCTACGCCGAGCCCGCCAAAAAGGTCTTTGCACAGGGCGCGTTTGCCGCTGTGTCCAACATCATCACGGCTGTCGTCGTCGGCGGCCTGCTGATTCTGGCCTACACCAAGACCATCGCCAAGAAGGGCTCTCTGGACAAAGAGTGATCCGCTGTTAAACCCGTATGCCTTCCCACAAACGCGGGAAGGCATTTTGCTGTTCCACCACAATTTCCCCTGCGAGGTGCCGTATGGCTGAAACGAGAACCCCGATCATATCCTTCAAAAATTTTTCCTTCCAATATCGCGCCCAGAAGCAGCCCACGCTGCATGACATCAATCTGGACATCTACCCCGGGGAGCGCGTGCTGATCGCCGGGCCGTCCGGCAGCGGCAAGTCCACGCTGGCGGCCTGCATCAACGGCCTGAACCCGTTCTCCTACCCCGGCGAGTGCACGGGCACGCTGACTGTGGACGGCGTGGACGCGCCCCACAGCAGTATTTTTGAGCTGGCGGGCCACGTCGGCACGGTGCTGCAGGACCCGGACGGCCAGTTCATCGGCCTGACGGTGGGGGAGGACATCGCCTTTGCGCTGGAAAACAGCTGCACCCCGCAGGACGAAATGCACGAGATCACCCGCCGCGCCGCCGAGCTGGTCGGCATCGAGAACCACCTCGACTACGCTCCGCACGAGCTTTCCGGCGGCCAGAAGCAGCGCGTCAGCCTCGCGGGCGTCATGGTCGACGAGGTGAAGATTTTACTGTTCGATGAGCCGCTGGCAAACCTTGACCCGGCCACGGGCAAGCAGGCCATTGAGCTGATCGACACGATCCAGCAAAAGACCGACACGACGGTCCTCATCATTGAACACCGCCTTGAGGATGTGCTCTGGCGCAGCGTGGATCGCGTTGTGCTGGTCAACGAGGGCCGTATCCTGGCCGACCTGCGCCCCGACGAGCTGCTGTCCGGCGCACTGCTGGCAGAAAACGGCATCCGTGAGCCGCTTTACGTCACGGCCATGCGGTATGCGGGCATTGACATCACGCCCGCCAAGCATCCCGCCCACGTTGACTCCGTTGTGCTGGATGACGCCGATACCGAGAAGCTGCGCGCCTGGTTTCGCGCCGAGCCGCTGCCCGCGGCCAAGCCTGCCCCGACCCCGCTGCTGGAGGTCAAGGGTCTGTCCTTCGGCTACAGCAAGGACCAGCACACCCTGTCCGACGTGAGCTTCACGATTGGAAAAGGGGAGATGGTCAGCATCGTGGGCCGCAACGGCGCGGGCAAGTCAACGCTCTCTAAGCTGATCTGCGGCTTTGAGACGCCCGACAGCGGTGAAATTTTCTTTGACGGGAAAGACCTGAAAGACGAAAACATCCGCCGCCGCGCCAGGCATATCGGCTATGTCATGCAGAACCCGAACCAGATGATCTCCAAGACGATGATCTTTGACGAGGTCGCGCTGGGCCTGCAGGGCAGCGGCCTGACCGATGCTGAGATTCGCGCCAGGGTCGAGGACACGCTGAAGGTCTGCGGCTTGTACCCGTTCCGCAACTGGCCCATCTCGGCGCTGAGCTTCGGACAGAAAAAGCGCGTGACCATCGCCAGCGTGCTGGTGCAGGACCCCGAGCTTATCATTCTGGACGAGCCGACGGCGGGCCAGGATTTCCGTCATTACACCGACATTATGGAGTTCCTGCGCGGGCTGAACGCCAAGGGTGTGACCGTGGTCATGATCACCCACGACATGCACCTGATGCTGGAATACACGCCGCGGGCGCTGGCCTTTTGCGATGGGCGGCTCATTGCGGACCGCAGCGCGGCGGCCATCCTCTGTGACCCGGCGCTGATCGAGCAGGCGGCCTTGAAGGAGACGAGCCTTTACACGCTGGCCAACCGCTGCGGCATCACGCCCGCCGAGCAATTTGTGGAGCGCTTTATCGCGGCAGACAGGGAGGTGCGCGCCGATGGCTGCTAATACCGTTTTGAACTATATACCGCGCAAAAGCGTGGTACACGACCTGACCGGCACGACAAAGCTGGCGTTCTTTCTGTTGTTTACCTTCGCCAGCATGATCACCTACAACACCTGGGTGCTGCTGGGGCTGATGGCCGTCAGCCTTGCGGTGTTCAGGCTCAGCCACATCAAACTGCGCGAGGTTCGTTTCATGCTGGTCTTTATGCTGGTGTTCCTCGTGCTGAACGACCTGTTCATCTTCCTGTTCGACCCGAACCAGGGCACGGCGCTCTACGGCACCCGCACGGTGCTTTGCCACCTGTTCTGGCGGTACGACCTGACCGCCGAGCAGCTGTTTTACATGTTCAACATCTCGCTGAAATATTTTGTCGCGCTGCCGGTGGCCATTCTGTTCATCTCGGCCACGAACCCCAGTGAGTTCGCCGCCAGCCTGAACAGCATCGGCATCTCATACAAGGTCGGCTATTCCGTCGCCATTGCGCTGCGGTACATTCCGGATATTCAGCGCGATTACCACAGCATCAGCCAGGCACAGCAGGCCCGCGGCGTCGAGCTGGGCCGCAGTGAGCCGTTCTTCAAGCGCCTGAAGAACTCGGTCAGTATCCTGCTGCCGCTGATTCTGACGAGCTTGAACCGCATCGACACGATCTCCAACGCCATGGAGCTGCGCGGCTTCGGCAAGCATGACAAGCGTACCTGGTACACCCGCCGCCCCTTTGCCCGCCGCGATTTTATCGCGCTGGCAGTCGGCGTCGTGCTGCTGCTCATCAGCCTGACCGTGACGATCAGGTTTGGACGGTTTTACAATCCGTTTGCGTAAAAAACGAAAAATGCGCCCCTGCGGAAAACAGATTCCGCAGGGGCGCATTCTATATGAGCCCGTGCCCGTTTGCGGTGACGGAAGCTTTCCCGGGCGGATATGGAATCCGCCCCTACACATAGGGACGGTGCCTGCATCGATTCGGAAAGTCCATGTTGCCGTGGTCGAACAATGCCCGCCCCTGCAACCCCATCAAAAAAACAGCTGCCCGCTCAGGCATCGTACCTGGGCGGGCGGCTGTTATTCTGATTTTACTGCATCAGCCCACATACCAGCTGCGCATAGGCAACGGGGTCCTCAATGGGCAGACCGGCGATCAGCAGGGCTTGGTCATAGAGCAGCTCGGCGTACTTGGCGACCTTGTCGGTGTCGCCCGCAGCATGGGCAGCCTTCAGGGCGGCAAAGACCGTGTGGTTCGGGTTCAGCTCCAGCACCTTCGTGCTCTCGACGCCCTCTGCGTTGGGCATGCGGCGCAGTACCTTCTCCATCTCCATCGAGATACCGCCCTCGGCAGACAGGGTGACGGGGTGTTCCTGCAGGGTCGGATTGACCTTGACCTCCTTGACCTTGCCGTTCAGGTCCTTCTTGATTTCCTCAAACAGGTCCTTGTTCTCGGTCTCGGCAGCCTCGGCGGCCTTCTTCTCGTCCTCGGTCTCCAGACCCAGGTCACCGGAGTTGATGTTCTTAAACTCCTTCTCCTTGTAGTCGCGCATCATCTGCAGGCAGAACTCATCCACATCTTCGGTGCAGAGCAGCAGGTCGTAGTCCTTGCTCAACACCAGCTGGGCGTTGGGCAGCTTGCCCAGACGGTCCGTGTCGTCACCGGCGGCAAAGTAGATGCACCTCTGATCCTCGGGCATCTTCTCGACGTACTCGTCCAGCGTGACGAGCTTTTTCTCCTTGGCGGAGTAGAACATCAGCAGGTCGCCCAGCAGATCCTTGTGCATGCCGTAGTCGCCGTAGATGCCGAACTTGATCTGGCGGCCAAAGTTCTTCCAGAAGGTCTCATACTTCTCGCGGTCATTGACGAGCATCGCGTGCAGCTCGTTCTTGATCTTCTTTTCCAGAGAATTGCGCATCAGCTTGAGCTGGTTGTCCTTCTGCAGCGTCTCACGGCTGATGTTCAGACTCAAATCCTCGCTGTCCACAACGCCCTTGACAAAGCTGAAATAATCCGGCAGCAGGTCGGCACACTTCTCCATGATCATAACGCCGGAGGCATACAGCGCCAGACCCTTCTCGTACTCCTTGGTGTAGTAGTCGTACGGGGTCGAGCCGGGGATGAACAGCAGCGCGGTGTAGGTCGCTGTACCCTCGGTGCGGCTGGTGATGACGCGCAGGGGGTCGGTGTAGTCCATGAACTTGTTCTTGTAGAACTCGTTGTAGTCCTCGTCCTTGACCTCGTTCTTCGGGCGCTTCCAGATGGGCACCATGCTGTTCAGCGTTTCCAACTCGGTGTAGGTCTCGTACTCGGGCTTGTAGTCGTCGCCCGCGTCCTCCGGCTTCGGCTTCTGGCGGGATTTCTCGCGGTACATCGTGATGGGGAAGCGGATGTAGTCGCTGTACTTCTTAACGAGGTTTGCAAGCTCGTAATCCTCGAGGTACTCGCTGTACTTGTCGGTATCGGTGTCGTCCTTCAGCACCAGAATGATCTCGGTGCCGACGTCCTCCTTGTCAGCCTCGGTCAGGGTGTAGCCCTCGACGCCGGTGGACTCCCACTTCCAGGCCGTGTCAGCGCCCTGTGCGCGGGAGATGACGGTGACCTTTTTGGCCACCATGAACGCGGAATAGAAGCCGACGCCGAACTGACCGATGATGTCGATGTTATCGCTCTGGTTCTCGGTCTTGAAGTCAAGGGAGCCGGACCTGGCAATCGTGCCGAGGTTCTTCTCCAGCTCCTCCTTCGTCATGCCGATGCCGTTATCGGTGATGGTCAGCGTGCGGCTGTCCTTGTCGGGCTGGATGTGGATTTTCAGGTCGTCCTTCGTAATGCCGATGGACGTGTCGGTCAGGCTCTTGAAGTAGCGCTTGTCGCAGGCGTCCGATGCGTTGGAGATCAGCTCACGCAGGAAGATCTCGCGGTTTGTATAGATAGAATTGATCATCAGGTCAAGCAGCTTTTTGCTCTCGGCCTTAAACTGATGCATAGCCATGGTAGAAAACCTCACTTTATACAAATGAAATTAGCACTCGTATATTTCAACTGCTAAATCTAGTCTAGCACTCTTTTTAATAAAGTGCAACCCTTGAACAGCATTTTAACAAAAAATTTAAATTCAGGGCTTTTCAAACGTGGGAATTTGCGGTATGCTAACAATGTATAAGGTATTCTGTTAAACAGCGCGGTAGGGGCCGGGCTTGCCCGGCCCGCGGGCTTGCCCGTGAATGTCTGCCTGCGTACAGCTGCGGGCCGCATATAGGCGGCCCCTACGCCCTGCCGACAAAAAACGATCCCTTACCATAGAAATACCATAGAAAGAGGAATCCATCATGCAAATATACACCCACACTCTCCCCGGCGGCGCACAGCTCATCGGGTATCTGCGCGATAGGACCGTCGAGATGCCTGCCTTCAACACCCGTCCGGCCATTCTCATCCTGCCGGGCGGCGGCTACGCCTGGTGCAGCAAACGCGAGGCCGACCCCGTTGCCATGCAGTTCCTGCAGGCTGGCTACAACGTCTTTACCCTCTATTACACCTGCAGAAGTGACGAGACCGTGCCCGCGCTGCGTTGGCAGCCGCTGATCGATGCTGCCGGGGCGATCCTGCATATCCGCCGCAATGCAGAGCAGTTCGGCACCGACCCGGCGAAAATCGCCATCTGCGGCTTCTCGGCGGGCGGCCATCTGGCGGCGTCCACGGCCATCCTGTGGGACGCCGAGCCTGTGCAGACCGCCCTTGGCATCCACGGCACCGAGGCCCGCCCCGATGCCGTTGTGCTGGGCTATCCGGTCATCACGGCGGGGGAATACCGCCACGACGGCTCCATTGTCAACCTCTGCGGCGATGATGCTGACCTGCGCGCCACAATGAGCCTGGAAAACCAGGTCCGCGACGGTCTGCCGCCCTTCTTCGTCTGGCATACGGTGGAGGACCCGTCCGTCCCCGTGCAGAACTCTTTGATGCTTGCCGGTGCGCTGACAGCCCATAAGGTCCCGCTGGAGCTGCATCTTTTCGCCCACGATGGCCACGGCACAAGCACCTGCACGCGGGAGGTCAACACCCCCAACAAGCACAACAGCGCCTGGGTGGCCCTCTGCACGGACTGGCTGGCCGAAACCTTTGATTTTCACCTGTAACAGGAGATGACAAAGCATGAAAATCATGTTTTACGCGCTGCGCCCCTTTGATGAGCAGCAATACTGCGAGCCCTATAAAGCCCGCTACGGCATCGACTACACCGGCACGCCCGACGTGCCGCGCCCGGATAACCTGCATCTGGCCGAGGGCTGCGACGCCGTCAGCACGAACCCCTGCGAGATACGCCCTGAATATTTGCAGACATGGGCTGAAATGGGCGTCAAATATCTGCCCTGCCGCAGCATCGGCTATGATCATATCCCGCTGGACACCGCCCAAAAGCTGGGTCTGCGCATCAGCCACAGCCACTACCCGCCGGACGGCGTGGCCAACTATACGATCATGCTCATGCTGATGTGTACACGCCGCATGAACGAAATTATGCTGCGCGCCAATGTGCAGGACTACTCGCTGCCCGGCAAGATGGGCCGCGATATTTCCGGCTGCACGGTGGGCGTCATCGGTACGGGCAAGATCGGCCAGACGGTCATCCGCCACCTGAGCGGCTTCGGCTGCAAGATTTTGGCCTACGACCTCTACCCGAACGACGCGGTCAGGCAGTACGCCGACTACGTCACGCTGGACGAGCTTTACGCGCAAAGTGACATTATCACGCTGCACACGAACGCCACGGCGGAAAACCACCACCTCATCAACGCCGGCGCCCTTGCAAAAATGAAGGACGGCGTGCTGCTCGTCAACACGGCGCGGGGCACGCTCATTGACCCCGACGCGCTGATCGCCGGGCTGGAAAGCGGCAAGATCGGCGGTGCGGGCCTCGACGTCATTGAGGATGAGACCGGTATTTACTATTACAACCGCATGGGGCAGGCCATCCCGAACCGCGAACTGAACCTGCTGCGCAGCTATCCCAATGTCATCGTCAGCCCGCACACGGCGTTTTACACCGACGTCAATGTCGCCAGCATGGTGCAGAGCCCGTTTGAGGCGCTGGACGCCTACGCCCACGGCCAGCCCTACGCCGGTGAGGTGCAGCTGTGATGCCAGCCGTTGAGCCGGGCCGCTGCGGCGAACACTGGGACGACTGCCCGCGGCTGGCGGCAGGGGACCGCTTTGACTTTGCCTGTGCGGGCTGCGGCGACTGCTGCCGCCAGAGGCGCGATTTGGTGCTGTCGGGGTATGACCTCTACCGCATTGCGCGGCGGCTTAGCTTGCCGCCCCGTATCGTGGCGGCGGCGTTCTGCAAAAGCTACCTTGCGCCTGAAAGCTGCCTGCCTGCCCTGCGCCTGACGCCGGACCCCAAAACCGGCAACTGCCGCTTTTTTGAGGGCAGCGCCTGCACCATCCACGCCGCGCGCCCGCTGGCCTGTGCGCTCTACCCGCTGGGGCAGAGCATCGACACAGTGACAGCGCAGACGGAATATTACGTCCAGACGCCGCTTTGTGGTGCACGGGCAGGGGAGGCACGGACGCTGCAGGACTATCTGCAGGATTCCGCCGTGCTGGACCGCGCGGGGGTGGATGCCCGCTGGGCCATCGTCTGCACGCAGCTTTCCCACCAGTTACAGGCCGCGGGCGGCGCGGATAACCCCCGCTTCTCCGCCGCTGTCAGGCGTATGGAGCGTGCCCTCTACTACGACTATGAGCTCGGCGACGACTTCTACCCGCAGTTTTGTCAAAACATAGAAATTTTAATGCCGCTTTTGGACAGGATGCTGTAACCGAATGGTTTGTAGGGGAGACATTCATGCCTCCCGTGCACCTTCCCACCGCCGCCAACGCCCTGGGAGAGACAAATCCCTCCTCTACAAAACAACAATAAAAGCGCTGTGACCTTTTCAAACAGTCACAGCGCTTTTCCTATATTGCTTTGTAGGGGCCGCACATGTGCGGCCCGCAGCCTGAAGATAACCGCCCATCTGCGGGAAAGCCGCGGGCCGGACATGCCCGGCCCCTACGTGTAAATCAGCAGATAAAGAATCCGCCTCTGCCGCAGCAGCACCAGCTCAAAATATTGCACACCAATAAATACATCCAGAACGACAGACAGAAAGACCCCGGGCTGCCGCTGGGCTGGGCGTAGGGCTGCTGGTAGCTTGTGTAGCTGCGGCCCGGGCTTTGCAGCTGATCCAGCAGGTTTTGATAAGCGTAGTTGTTCGGCTCCATCGAGACCGCCGTCCGGGCCTCCTCCTGCGCGCGGATGTTGTTGCCAAGCCCCTGATTGGCCAGCGCGGCGTAGTAGTGCCACTGGGCCGTGCGGTTGGCAGTGGGGATGCCGTTCAGCGTGTTCATGGCCTCCTCATAGAAACCGCTGCGGATGTAGTTTGCCGCGGCACGCAGCTCTGGGTCACCGGCAGTGCTGCCGTAGCTCTGCCGCCCGGACGAGCCGCTTGTGCTGTAATACCCAAACCCGAACGGTCCAAAGCCAAACCCGGCCCCGCTGAACGGGTCCTGATACTGCTGGCTGTAGCCGCTCTGGCTGCTGCCATAGCGCTGCCCGCCAGCACTGTAAGACGCACCGCCGCCCTGCTTGATGCGCATGATCTCGCTGTAAGCGGCCTGTACCTCTTTAAAGTGCTCCTCCGCCGACGGGTCATCGGGGTGCAGGTCGGGGTGGTACTCCTTGCATTTTTTGCGGTAGGCTTTTTTAATCGTTTCGTCGTCGGCACTGGGGGTGATGCCCAATACACTGTATGGATCAGTCATGGCGCTTTGCCTCCCTGTGCTTGCGTACCAGCGCGTATTTGCTCCACACGCCGGAATAGATCGTGTTGTACAATAGCTTCCCCTCCGGGGTGTCCTTTAAAATCGGCAGCATCTCAAACTGCTGTGCGCAGCGGCCCATCTGCTGGGTCAAAAGCTCGTGGCAGCGCTGCTCATAGGCGGCGGGCGGCAGCTCGTCCGCCAGCTGCCGCAGGGCGTTGAACTGCCCGCGGCGGCTGTCCTTTTCCAGATCGTCGTAGGCGTCCATCAGGTAAATGAACGCCCCCAGCCCATTGCCCATGCCGCGCAGCGCCGGGGCCCAGATGTCGTCGCGGCAGGCGAACACCTCGCCCAGCAGTGCGCCAAAGGCGTTGCACAGCGCGTCCAAATCGTGGCTGCCGGCGCTTTCCAGCGCGTTCAGCCTGTCCAGCTGTGCGGCCATGGTCTGCAGCTGGCGCGGCCAGCGCTCCCGCAGGGCGGGCAGGCTTGGCTCCAGCTTTTGCGCCTGCGTCAGACTGGCGCGGCGGTGATCGTCCTGCCAGTCATCGAGAAAGTTGTAGTACGCCAGCGCGGCGGTCATGTCGGCGGCGTAGTCCAGCAGCTCGTTGTCCGCGCGGGGGCGTTTTTTCAGTGGGTGGGGCACGCAGCGGCCCTCGGAAAAGGCTGTGGGCGTGTCATACAGTGCTGTCAGCAGAATGGCGACAAACGCCATGTCATAGCTTAATGCCAACTGTCCGGTGCGTCCGTAGCGGCGGCCCAGCGTCCGGCACAGCCCGCAGTAGTAAGCCTGGTAGCGGTCCATCTCGGCGTCTGCCAGGCCCTTACGGTAAAGCGTAACATATCCGAACATCGCGCGTCAACTCTTTTTGATGAACTGATGGCCGCACTTCGGGCAGGTGATGCTGATCTTGCCGCGCCCACGGGGCACGCGCAGCTGCTGGCCGCACTGGGGGCAGCGGTAATAGTGATAGTCCTTGCGCTGCTTGAACCGCACCTGCTGCTTGCCAAACCACGTGGTAACGCGGTTCTGGTAGGAGAGATATTTGAGGTTTTCGCTGTACCGCTTGCGGGTGTTGCGGCTCAAAATGCGGAAATAGCTATAGACGATGGCCGCCAGCCCCAGCCAGTACAGCACAGGCGACACCCACGCGCCGATGACAATAAGGATAAGCGACGAAATACACAGGAAACCGCCGAACTGGTCGAACCCATATCGGCCCGCCATAAACCGCTGAAACCAGCCTTTCATGTAAAAACCACCTTTTTGCGGCAAAGCCGCATTGTTTTCATCGTACTATTATGGCACACAAATATGGGCAAATCGTGAACAAGCGGGGAATAGAGTTTGAACAAATGATCAGCAAGTGATTTCAATCGTGTATATGTAATGTTTATGATGACTAAGATCGAGACCAATCGTTTTTGCCTCGCCGATGCTTAATCCGAAAGTAAAGTCGTGCTCATAAGTCTGAGTCAAAGAAGCCCCTTCTCTTAAAGAGGCAATGCTTTGCATGAGAGAGTCGTCAATCCAGAAATAGTGCTCACGCGGTGTATTGCATAGAGTGCCGTTAGGATTTTTGTATGTGTAGTAGTTGCCATTCATGCTGCTAGCATGTAAACCGGCATCTACATCAGCGGCTTTTACAGAGGCTTTGCCATGCCCGGAGGCTTCAATCACCTCTGAACGGTCGATTCGAATAGATTTTGCGGGACAATGGCTTAAAATAAAATTGATAAGTTCGCCTTTCTGCTCTTCTTCGATATAGCTATAAAAGGAATTGGATTCAATCAGTAAATTCCGTTTCATAGATTTTGGATGACGGATATAATATTGCCGCTGACGAAATGCTTTATCGGTGACCCAATCATTCCCATTTGCATTAACAAATTCACTTAATTCATCTTTTGACCGAATGACTTTAAAGTGATTCTCGTCGATTAAACGCTTCAAACTTACTATAGAAGAAAAAGTCAAGCCAGAAATAGCAGGGGATAGTGTTGAGAAGGTGACACTCGTTATGATATCAGCAATAAAGGTTAAGGCAGAAGATTGCGAGGTAGAATTGGCACTCTTTGAGGCAGAATTGGAACTCTTTTTTAAATCAATATAGTATACATCCAAAACAGGGATAGAAGAATTCATACAGAACCTCCAGACAACTGAAAACAGCGATTGATTACAAACGTTCCATCTTCACCACGCACTCCACGTGTTTTGTCCTCGGGAACAGATCCACCGGCTGGACCTCCACGGCTTTATACCCGTGCTCGGTCAGCCACTTGGCATCCCTTGCCGCTGTTGCGGCGTTGCAGCTGACCATGACCACGGTCCGCGGGGCCATCTCGGCAATGGCGGTCAGGGTCGCCTCGTCGCAGCCCTTGCGGGGCGGGTCTACGACGATCACGTCGGGACGCGCACCCTCGGCGGCGAGCTGGGCGGCGGCTGCACCGGCATCCTGACAGCGGAAGTCCGCTCTGTCCGCGTCCAGTCCCAGCCGCGCGGCGGTCTCCTTCGCGCCCTCGACAGCCTGCGGCACGACCTCAACGCCGACTAAGCGCTTGCAGTCCGCCAGCATCGAAAGCCCGATCGTGCCCATGCCGCAGTACAGGTCCAGCAAAAAATCGTCCGGCTTCAGCCCGGCGTACTCCCGCGCCTTGGCGTAGAGCACCTCGGCGGCGGGGGTGTTGACCTGGTAAAATTCATGCACACCCATCCGCAGCGGCACACCGGCCAGCGTGTCCTCAATGACGCCAGGACCCAGCACGGTGCGGGTCCTGCGGCCCAAAATCACGTTCGTCCGCTCACTGTTGCGGTTGACCAAAATTGTCGTTAAGGCGAACTCTTTTTGCAGTGTGGCGCAGATTTCCGCCTCGTTCGGCAGACCGTTGCCGTTTACCACAAAGCACAAAAGCCGCTGCCCGCTGTGCCAGCCCTGACGCATGTACAAATGGCGCACGCGGCCCGTGTGGGTCTCCTCGTTGTAGGCGGTGATGCCGTTCTCCTCCAGCAGCGCACAGGCGCGGGCGGCCAGCTCGTTCATCCACGCGGGCTGCAGCTTGCAGTCGGTGCAGGCCACAATGCGGTGGCTGCGCCCGGCAAAAAAGCCGGTCACAATATGCCCGTTCTCGTCGGTGCCCACGGGCAGCTGGACCTTGTTGCGGTAGCGGTCCGTGTCGGGTGCGCCCAGCACGTCCGGCACCGGTACGTCCAGCTTGCCCAGCCGCGCAAAGGCGTCCCGTACAAACTGGGTCTTGGCGGCGCACTCGGCCTCATAGCTGATATGCCGCAGCCCGCAGCCGCCGCAGGGGCCGGCCACCGGGCAGTCCTGCCTGACGCGGCCCGGCCCGGCGGTCAGCAGCTTCTCCACGCGGCCAAAGGCATAGGTTTTCATCGGCTTGACAATGCGCACCTCGGCCACGTCGCCGGGGGCGGTCAGCGGCACAAAAACGGCCTGACCGTCCTTGTGGGCCACGCCGTTTCCGTCATTGGAGAGCGCTTCGATCTCCAGAGTAATGATCTGATTTTTCGTAAAAGGCATGTCTGCTCCTTATAAATAGTGCGGGAAATGTTACGGGTTGATGGCCTGCGGTGCGGCAGGACCCTCCTTCTCCAGCGTGGCCAGGTACTTGCTCGGCGGCACGCCCTTGACCTTCTTGAACACGCGGGAAAAATAGAACTGGTCAAAAAAGCCCACAGATACGGCGATTTCCGCAATCGAAAGGCTGGAATTCTTCAGCAGGCTGCACGCCTCGCTGATGCGGTAGCTTGTCAGGTAGTCGATGGGGCTCTGCCCGACGTTCGACATGAACACGCGGTACAGGTGGCTGCGGCTGACGCCGACGGCCTTGGCAATATCGTCCACCGAAATATCATGCGAGTAGTTGAACTGGATATACTTGATGGCGGCCAGCACGTACTGGCTGCTGGACGAGCCTACGTTGGGCATCGCCTCGCGGGCCTCCTTCATCAGGTGCGCCATAAAGATATACAGATAGCCCGTCATCAGGGCCTCGCACTGCGGCTCCGGCCCGCGGGAGAGGTAGATGTTGTACAGCGCCTCCCGCACGGTCTGCGGGTCCTTGCAGTGGTGTACGGGGTGCGCGTCGGAGAACGGCGTTTGCTGCACCAGCTTGTTGGCACACGCGCCGTTGAAGCCGACCCAGTAGTACTCCCACGGGTCGGTCTCGTCGGCGGCGTAGGTGATGAGCTGGTTCGGCTTGGCCAGGAACAGATCGCCCTCCTGCAGCGTGTGCGAGGCCCCGTTGACCTGATACACACCCTTGCCCGCCACCACCAGATGAATCAGGTAGTGGTCGCGCACGCCGGGGCCCCAGGTATGGCCCGGCTGGCAGTATTCATGCCCGCAGTTAAAAATCGAGAGCTCGACGTTGTCGGTGTAGCTCTGCTTGTAGGATTGCTTCATCTCATTGATGGTCATGGCGGCACCTCGCTCGTGTGATATTTTTATTATACCAAGCTATTCATCAAAAGTCCATAAAAGAGGCGGAAAAAATGTTTGCTTTTTTTGCAGGATTTGCTATACTGAAAACAAGAAACCCGCAGAGAGCCGCTCCTTTGGCTGTCTGCCTAAAAACATAAGGCTCAATTTGTGCATATCTACGAAAAGAGCCGCCCGACAGGAAAGGTGAGTGGAATCATGGCAAATACCATAGAACTCAAACAGCAGATCGCACAGGGCGAATACGACGCCGCCTTTGCCAAGCTGTACGGTGCAGACGCCGTGCAGGAGCAGCGCAAGCGCTATACCGACCTGATCGACGAATTTGAAAAGAAATACGGCACCAACCGCACGGTGCGCCTCTATTCCGCCCCGGGCCGCACCGAGATCGGCGGCAACCACACCGACCACAACAACGGCGTGGTGCTGGCAGGCTCTGTCAACCTGGATATGGTGGCCGTCGTCTCCCCGAATGAGGAAAATGTCATCCGCGTCAAGTCCCTGGGCTTTGACAAAATTGACGATGTCGATGTCACCAACCTCGTCCCGCAGCCGCGCGAGGCCGAGCACTCCGCGTCCCTGATCCGCGGCGTCGCCAAGGGCATCGTGGATGCAGGCGGCAAGGTGGGCGGCTTTGACTGCTACACCACCAGCAATGTGCTGCGCGGCTCCGGTCTGTCCAGCTCCGCAGCCTTTGAGGTCTGCATCGGTGCCATCCTGCGCGGCGAGTACAACAACAACGATATGGAAAAGTTCAATCAGGTCAAGATCGCCCAGATCGGCCAGTATGCCGAGAATGTGTTCTTCGGCAAGCCCTGCGGCCTGATGGACCAGACCGCCTGCGCCGTCGGCGGCGTTATCACCATCGACTTCAAGGACCCGGCCCACCCGGTGGTCGGCCGGACGGCCATTGACCTGGCGAAGCACGGCTTTGTCATGTGCATCAGCGATACGAAGGGCAGCCACGCCGACCTGACCGACGACTATGCCGCCATCCGCCGTGAGATGGAGAGCGTGGCCGAGCAGTTCGGCAAAAAGGTCCTGCGCGAGGTCGATGAGGACGAGTTCTACAAGGCTCTGCCCAAGCTGCGCAAGGCCGTGGGGGACCGCGCCGTCGTGCGTGCGATGCACTTCTACAACGACTGCCGCCGCGCCGCCCAGCTCTGCGACGCCGTGCGCGAGGACGATTTTGAAACGTTCCTGCGCCTGATTATCGAGGGCGGTCACTCCAGCTTTGAGTTCAACCAGAACGCCTACAGCATCAAGAACCCGAAGGAGCAGGGCGTGCCTGTGGCCCTGGCCTTGAGCCAGCGCGTGCTGAATGGCCGCGGCGCGTGGCGTCTGCAGGGCGGCGGCTTTGCCGGCACCATTCAGGCGTTTGTGCCCGTTGACCTGCTGGACGCCTACAAGGCCGCCATCGACGGCTGCTTCGGCGAAGGCAGCTGCCACGTCCTGAACATCCGCAACTACGGTGCCGTGCCCGTGACGCCGGATATGTGAGCGCATAAAAGAGTGTAAATAAGGCCGCAGCTGTGCAGAAAACGCATAGCTGCGGCTTTTTGTGCTTCTTTAATATCATCGTGCGGTAGGGGCCGGGCATGCCCGGCCCGGAGGCTGCACGCAAACGAGCGCCTCCGTACAGCCGCGGGCCGCACATGTGCGGCCCCTACAAACTAGTGATAGGCAGGCAGCAACTCCGCAGAGGTCGGCGTCCCCGACGACCCGTGGCCGTTTCCGTCGCAGCAAGCGCCCATGGGATGTATAAAGGCATCCCACAGCCCGTAGGGGCGGATTCCATATCCGCCCGGGCACCCTCCGCAACCGCAGACCTCACGGGAGGAATAAATCCCTCCCTGAACTGCAGCCTCATTTCCCGTTCCTCTCCCAGATCAGTGCCAGCCCCTTGAACAGCAAATCAGCGTCATAGATGATCTTCCGCTTGCAGCAGGGCATAATGTACGGCGCTAACCCGCCGGTGGCGACCACGGTCAGCGGCTGGCCCAGCTCGGCCTCAACGCGGTCCGCTAACCCGTCCAGCATGGCGGCGGTGCCGAACATGGCCCCGTTGTTCAGCGCGGCGACGGTGTTCGCGCCAATCAGATGCTCCGGCGGCTCGGGCGCGATGGGCGGCAGCTGCGCCGTGCCCGCGCTGATGGCCCGCAGGCTCGTCTGCACGCCGGGCACGATGAACCCGCCCAGAAACACTTTTTTATTCGATATAACGTTGTATGTCGTCGCCGTGCCCAGATCCACGGTCATGCAGGGCAGGGGATAGTGTTCCGCTGCCGCAGCGGCATCGGCGATGCGGTCCCGGCCCACCTTGGCGGGCTCGTCCACGGCGAAGGTCAGCCCGGTGTCCAGCGTGTAATTCACGACCAGCGCCTCGCGCCCGGTCAGCCGCTTGCAGGCGGCGGCCAGCACGCCGGTCAGCCGCGGCACGACGCTGCACACAATAACGCCCTCACAGGCGGCGGGGTCCACAGACAGGCGCCGCAGCAGAAATTTCATCTCGGCGGCGTACTCGTCCTCGGTGCAGCGGGGGCGGGTGACCATGCGGGTCGTGAACGCAATGGTGCGGTGGTCCGCCCCGTCAAGCCCGCCAATGCAGATGTTGGAGTTGCCGATGTCAACTGCTAAAACCATAGTGAAGTCCTTTTTATAGATAAAAGATAAGAGATAATAGATAAAAAAGGTGGATCGCGGCTCTTTGCGCCGCTCAAAAATATTATACGCATTTGCATAGAAAGCGTCAATCTGCTATAATGACTACAGCGTGATTTTGTTTTCGCCAAAGGCGAAAACGCCACCATTTTATTGCCTTTTATCTATTATCTCTTATCTACTAATAAGGTGTTGATTTTTTTATGCTGCTTTCCAACAAAACCGTCGTCCTCGGCATCACCGGGGGCATTGCCGCCTACAAAATGCCCAACGTGGCGCATGCACTCGTCAAGCTGGGCGCGGATGTACACGTTCTTATGACGAAAAACGCCACCGAGTTTATCTCGCCGCTGGTGTTTGAGACGCTGACCCGCCGCCGCTGCCAGGTCGATACGTTTGACCGCAACTTCCAGTACGACGTGGCCCATATCAGCCTTGCCAACGCGGCAGATTTGATGCTCATCGCCCCGGCCACGGCCAACGTCATCGCCAAGCTGGCCCACGGCCAGGCCGACGACATGCTGACCACCGTCACGCTGGCCGCGACCTGCCCCAAGCTGGTCGCGCCCGCCATGAACACCCACATGCTCGAAAACCCCATCACCCAGGATAACCTCAAAACGCTGGAACACTACGGCTTCACGGTCATCCCGTCCGGCTCCGGTATGCTGGCCTGCGGCGACGTCGGCTCGGGCCGTCTGCCCAATGAGGGTGTGCTGGTCGACTACGTCCTGCGGGAGCTGGCCTGCACGAAAGACCTTAAAGGCAAAAAGGTCGTCGTCTCCGCCGGTGCCACGCAGGAGCCGATGGACCCCGTGCGCTACCTGACGAACCACTCCACCGGCAAGATGGGCTACGCCGTGGCCCGCGCCTGTATGCTGCGCGGCGCAGATGTCACGCTGCTGGCGTCCACCGGCTGCACGCTGCCGCCCGTGCCGTTTGTAAAGACCGTTCCGTTCACCACCGCCGCCGACCTGTTTGAGGCCGTCAAGGCAAACGCCATGGATGCTGACGCCCTTGTCATGGCCGCCGCTGTGGCCGACTACCGCCCGGCCACTGTCGCCGCGGACAAGGTCAAAAAGCACGACGGCGAGATGAATATTGCCCTGGAACGCACCGACGATATTTTAGCCTGGGTCGGTGCGCATAAGCCGGAAAAGCTGTTTGTCTGCGGCTTCTCGATGGAGACCCGCGACTTGATTGAAAACAGCACGGCCAAGCTGCACAAGAAGAACATGGACATGATCGTAGCCAACAACCTGAAGGTGCCCGGCGCAGGCTTCGGCGTGGACACAAATGTTGTGACCATCATCACCGCCCAAGGCGCCACCGAGCTGCCCCTCCAGAGCAAGGATGCTGTCGCCGGTCACATTGCAGACGCGATTGCGGGAAAGTAAGAAACAGACCGCAAAAGGCCAAAGCCCTTTCCCGAAAAAAATCATACCCCCGCCCCCACCTGCATATTCATTTGTGAATCATGCAAAGGGGGCGTTTTTATGTGCGGAATTGCGGGGCAGGTCGGGCGCGACCCCCGGACCATCCAGCGGCGGTACGCGGCCTACTGCGCCATGCAGCAAACGCTGGCGCGGCGCGGGCCGGACCAGCGCGGTATGTACATCTGCGGCGCGGCGGCGCTCATCCACGCGCGGCTGGCGGTTGTGGATCTCGAAAACGGCCTGCAGCCCATGCAGCTGGACTGGCAGGGTGAAACCTACGTGCTGGTTTATAACGGCGAGCTCTACAACACGCCCGAGCTGCGCGCCGCACTGGCCGCCCGCGGGCACAGCTTCAACGGGCACTCCGACACCGAGGTACTGCTCCACGCTTTTGCCGAGTGGGGCGCAAACTGCGTGCCCAAGTGCAACGGTATTTTTGCGTTTGCGGTCTGGCAGCAGAACGCAGGTACGCTGTTTTTGGCGCGGGACCGCTGCGGCGTCAAGCCGCTGTTCTACACGCAGGCGGAGGACTCGCTGATATTTGGCAGTGAGCTGAAGACCCTGCTGGCGCACCCCGCTGTGCCGCCCCGCGTAGATGCCAACGGCCTGGCAGAGGTGCTGTTGCTTGGCCCAGGGCGCACGCCGGGCTGCGGCGTGTTCCAAAATGTGCGGGAACTGCTGCCCGGCCAGTACGCAGTCTATGAGACCCAAACCGCCCGCCTGACCCTGCACACCTACTGGCGGCTCGAGGACCACGACCACCCCGACGACTTCGCCGCCACGGCCCGCAGGGTGCGCGACCTCGTCACCGATGCTATCGAGCGGCAGCTCGTGTCCGACGTGCCCGTGGCAACGTTTTTGTCCGGCGGGCTGGATTCCAGCCTGATTTCGGCCATTGCCGACGCGCATTTTACGGCGCAGGGCAACCAGCTGCAAACGTTCTCGGTGGGCTACCGGGACAACAAAAAGTACTTCCACGCGACAAAATTTCAGCCCGGCGCGGATGCACCCTACATCCGCAAAATGAACGACTTTCTCCATGCCAGGCACCACTGGGTCACGCTGGACACGCCGGAGCTTGTGCCCGCGCTGTACGCCGCGGTGGACGCCCGCGACCTGCCCGGCATGGCGGACGTTGATGCGTCGCTGCTCGTGTTCTGCCGGCATATCAAGCCCCACGCCACGGTGGCGCTGTCGGGGGAGTGCGCGGACGAAATTTTCGGCGGCTACCCGTGGTACCGCGACCCCACGGTGCGCGAGCGGTACGGCTTCCCATGGGCGCAGTCCACGGCCTACCGCGCGTCGTTCATCAAGCCCGGTGTGCTGGGCGGCATCGACCCGGCAGCGTTCGTGGATGAACGCTATCGCGCCACGCTGGCACAGACCTCCGTCCGCCCCGGCCTGCCCGCCGCAGAACAGCGGATGCGCCAGATGATGAACCTGAATTTCAAATGGTTCATGCAGACGCTGCTGGACCGCAAGGACCGCATGAGCATGTACAGCGGCCTCGAGGTCCGCGTGCCGTTCTGCGATTACCGCATTGCGGAGTATCTCTACTCGGTCCCATGGGAGTTCAAGGACTATCACGGGCAGGAAAAGGGCCTCCTGCGCGAGGCCATGCGCGGCGTGCTGCCCGACGAGGTTCTGTGGCGGCGCAAAAGCCCGTACCCCAAAACGTGGAACCCTAGCTACCTGGCTGCCGTCTCGGCGGAGCTGCGCACCGTCCTGAACGAGCCCGCCGCGCCGCTTCTGCGCATCATTCGGGCAGACGCACTGGAAACGCTGCTGGCCTCCGGCGCGGATAACCCCATCCCGTGGTACGGTCAGCTGATGACCACGCCCCAGACTATCGCGTGGTTTTTGCAGCTGAACTATTGGCTGGCAAAGTATAAGGTGGAGCTGGTGTGAACTTGCGGCGGGGTAGGGCACCCCGCCCTACGTGTATCATTTATGCGGGGACGTAGGGCGGCATGCCCTCATGCCGCTGTGCCCGTTCCCGCTACCGCAAGCCTCCCGCCGCCACCGTAGGGGCGGATTCCCGATCCGCCCGCGAACCTAACGCAGCCGCACACGGCCCGGGCACATATATAAGGCACCCCTGCGTCACACAAACGCAAAAATAATTTATTTTCCCTCCCCATCTGTTCAAAACCGCCAAAACGTGCTATAATAACCCAATAGGACTATAAATAGAGAAGGGAGTCTCCTCATGCAGCAGGAAACTGTCATCGTTCTGGATTTCGGCGGCCAGTATAATCAGCTGATCGCCCGCCGCGTCCGCGAATGCAACGTATATTGCGAGATTTATTCGTACCGCACCGACCTTGCCAAAATCAAGGCCAAAAACCCCAAGGGCATCATCTTCACCGGCGGCCCCAACAGCGCCTACCTGCCGGATTCGCCCACGATCGACCCCGATATTTATAACTGGGGCGTGCCCATCCTCGGCATCTGCTACGGCAGCCAGCTGATGATGCACATGCTGGGCGGCAAGGTCTGCAAGGCACCCGAGCGCGAGTACGGCAAGACGCTGGTCGACTTGGACACCGCCAGCCCGCTGTTTGACACGCTGCCCGCGCAGAATGTCTGCTGGATGAGCCATAACGACTACATCGAGCAGGCCGCCCCCGGCTTTGAGATCGTGGCCCACACGCCCAACTGTCCGGTGGCTGCCGCGCAGGATAAGGCACGCGGCCTCTACGCCGTGCAGTTCCACCCCGAGGTCCTGCACACCGAGAACGGCACGAAAATTCTGCATAATTTCGTCTATAATGTCTGCCGCTGCGCCGGTGACTGGAAGATGGATTCCTTCGTGGAAAACTCCGTCAAGGCCCTGCGCGAGAAGATCGGCGACGGCAAGGTGCTCTGCGCTCTGTCCGGCGGCGTGGACTCCAGCGTCTGCGCGGCCATGCTGGCCAAGGCCATCGGCAAGCAGCTGACCTGCGTGTTCGTGGACCACGGTCTGCTGCGCAAGAATGAGCGCGAGCAGGTTTGCGAGGTCTTTGGCGAGGGCGGCCAGTTTGACATCAACTTTGTCTGCGTCGATGCCCGCGACCGCTTCTACAAGAAGCTGGCCGGTCAGGACGCCCCCGAGCGCAAGCGCAAGATCATCGGCGAGGAGTTCATTCGCGTCTTTGAGGATGAGGCTAAAAAGATCGGTGCTGTGGACTTTTTGGCGCAGGGCACGATTTACCCCGACGTGGTCGAGTCCGGCCTGGGCGGCGAATCTGCGACGATCAAGAGCCACCACAACGTCGGCGGCCTGCCCGACTACGTTGACTTTAAGGAAATCGTCGAGCCTCTGCGTGACCTGTTCAAGGACGAAGTCCGTCAGGCTGGTCGCGAGCTGGGCCTGCCGGAGTACCTTGTCGCCCGCCAGCCGTTCCCCGGCCCGGGCCTGGCCATCCGCATCATCGGTGACGTGACCCCCGAGAAGGTCGCCATCGTGCAGGATGCCGACGCCATCTGGCGTGAGGAGATCGACAAGCTGCCCATGGCCCAGCGCCCGAGCCAGTACTTTGCCGCGCTGACCAACATGCGCAGTGTCGGCGTCATGGGCGACGAGCGCACCTACGACTACGCCATCGCTCTGCGCGCCGTCACCACGACGGATTTCATGACCGCCGAGGTCACGATCCTGCCGACGGAGACCATCACCACCGCCGCCAACCGCATCGTGAACGAGGTCAAGAACATCAACCGCGTCATGTTCGACTACACCACAAAACCGCCGGCAACGATTGAGTTTGAATAACCCCTAACCCTGCCATCCCGCCTTGGCCTGACGCCCGGCGGGATTTTTTGTTGCGCGGGGGGCGCGGGTGGTGTACAATGGTCTATAATACGGTGAAGCGGCATTCGCGGAAAGGACACTCCCATGAAAGAAATCCCCATTACATCCTTTGACAACCTTCAAATCGGCCAGGCGGAAAACGCGGCGGCGGGCACGGGCTGCACGGTGGTGCTGCGGCCATAAATGGCGTTGGACTTGGATGCGTCAAAAGATATATTGCCATAATTTCCGCTAGACCCGTTCTCGAGTGACCTGCCTATGCCTTTGACAGAAAACGCACCGCTGCCAGATGGATAAGCATAAAAGCTGCCCATTACATCAGATAACGTGCCCGTGATGTTGGGCAGACCGGCTTTCACTGTGGTGCCGGCCGCGTGGGTGCTGGATGCACCCATCAGCACCCGCTCGGAAGCGATCACCTCCCAGCTGCCGCCGAACAGTGCGGCGGGGCTGGTGGGGTCGGTGCTCTGGTAGATGCTGCCCACGGGGAAAGGATTCACGCTTTTCAGCAGTGCGTCCACCTCGGCACGGGTATAAAAGCTCCTGCTGTCCACCTCGGCCTGCAGGCTGTCCAGCATGGCCTTTACCTGCGTCTGCAGCTGGGCGGTGGGGATCCCCGTCACGCCGTCCCGCATGACGCCGCAGACGGTCTCGTCCGCGCGGGTGTCGGTGATGTCGGCGGCGGTGACAGCGGTGGAGCCTGCGGGCACCGAAATGGTGCACAGGCCCAGCTCGTACTGATTATGGTTCTGCAGGATATCGGGCGGCTGTGCGGCCACGGCAGGCGTGCCGGTCTTGAGCTTGATCGCCGTGATATTCTCCGAGGTGTCAAACTGCAACACGACGCGATCCACGCGGTTGAGGGTGTTATCTGCTTCGGGGACGGTCAAGACGTTCTCTTCCCGACTGCACACGGATACGCCTTTAAAGTCGTCGTAATTGATCCATGCAAGGCCGGGCGCAACGGTGATCTGCCGGGTACCGGTGGTACTGACAGCAAAGTTGGTCTCTTTGGAGTAGACGCCGGATGTGCGGGTGCACAGGTAGGTGGCCACGTCCTCGGCGCTGTAAACCACGCCGTTCAGCGGATATGTGATAATGCTCATTGTTTCCTCCTGATGATCGGGGTGCCGATCTCTGTGCTGACCGAGTTTTCACCTTTTTGGGAGCTCAGAGTCACAGAGGTAATGCGGGCAGCGGCCTGAATGTCCGTTCCGGGCAGGCTGGCCTCCACCACCATACCCACCGTGATGCTGCCGGTGGGGGTAAAGCGGAAGTTTTCCAGCCGGGTATGTTTGGCAAGCTCCTGCTCGCCCTGTGCGCGCAGGGCGGCAAGATAGTCCGCCTGAGACTGGCCGCCTTCCTTCTTTTTGCTGGTAGCATCCACGATCAGCTCCCGCCGGGCAGAGCCGGTGTTCTCCGCTGCACCCACGGTGACGGTGCCTTCCGCGCCCACGACCGCGCAGACGTTTTTATAGTCCGTGATGCTCTCGGTATAGGTCAGGTCGGTCAAGTTGCCGTACTGCGGCGCATACCGGGCGTTCGGGTCGAGTTTTGGCCGGAACAGCTCAAACAGCAGTTTCGCTTCCGGCTGATCGAACCGCACCCGGAAGCCGATGTCCAGCTCCTGACATACCTGTTCGGCCAGCTTCAGCAGGCTGCCGGGCTTGACCTCGCCGCTGTAGGTGTCCGTCAGTCCTGCAGCATCGCCCAGTTCAAGGCAGGGCCACGCAGCAGCACTGGATACCAGACTTCGCAGCGTTTCCTCTGCGGCAAAATTGCTCAGGGTATCCGTGTGGCCCCGCTCGTCCAGGATGCAGGCGGCGTCTTTTGCAGCGATCACCAGCTTGTGGTCGGATTTCTGGGCCGACACGATGCGCATGAGCCGGTCGCTGCCCACCAGCCAAAGATACCGGTCCGGGCGGCACAGCGCCTGCAAAGCGGTCGTGTCGTGCAGCTCCAGCTGTGCACCCTGGGTGTTGCTATAGACGTTGTAGCGTTCCGGCCAGACCAGCGAGACCCAGCTTTCAATGCGGCCCAGCAGATTGAGCCGGATATCATAGACGCAGATGCTCTTGTGCCCGGATGCTGTCAGTGCAGAAATGATCTCAGCCATTGGAACCCTCCGTGATGATGGTGGAATACGCTGCGTGCATGGTCAGCGTCAGGAAAAGCCAGCCGTCGCCGGATTTTGCGGTGCGCTGCCATGCCTGCGCACCGTGATACACCGTCCAAAGGGTACTGCTTCCGTCAAGGATGGAGAGCACGTCGTAGGCTTTGCCGTCAATGAGCTGCTGGACCCGCAGCAGGTCGTTTTCGCGGTAGACCTGCAGCTCGTCGCCGTCCTGCAGGGTCGTAACAAAGCGCAGATATTCGCCCGTTTCCGGGTTAAGGACGCCGGGGTTGACCACGGGCCCTCTGGCCGACAATGAAAGCCGAAAGTTCTGGGTATCCAGTCCGCTGTTGACGATGCGGATATAATCGCCCTGCTCCCGGATGCCGAACTGGTGCGCGTCGTAGCACACCGGCAGGCGGAACACAGGTGTCACCCTGATGGTCGCGGCCAGTGTTTCCTCTACGCTGTGCCAATAGGGGTTGGGGCAGTACAGCTGAAAGCTGAAAGTGGGCCAGAGCAGCGCCGCGCTGATGGCCGGACAGCGCTGCACCTCGGCGTCACACCAGTATTTCCCGGCCACGGTGAAACGCCCGGTCACGCCCGGCGCAAACACGTCCCGCAGCTGACGCTTGCAGTAATCGGCATTGCGCAGGATACGCCCGGTGATGGTGCGGGTGACGCCGGAAATGCTGCGGCTTTCCACAGGAGCACCCACCTGCTGATAACCCTGACTGGTTTCCAGATCCACGGGCAGGTCTCCCAGCGGGTCACAGCTCCACAGCACGCTGGCCTTGTAGCCAAAGACAAAGCTCTGTCCGGTGCTGGAGGTAAAAACAGCGTCAAACACCCTGCAGCACCGCCCTTTCCTGCTCATACTGTGCTTCGCGCATCAGGTCCGCCGCCGTCTGCGCCTTGCTGTAGATGTACTGGTTCACTTCGATATTGGGCCGCTGGGTGCGCTGGGGCAGCGGAGCTTTCTTCTCGTAGTCCCACAGGCTGCTGGAAGCCTCGGTGATGGTGCTGCCTGCGGCGCTGCTGGAAGAGCTGCCCGTGCCGGGTGTGCTCTTTTTCTTGAAGGCACCGCCGAGCGATGCAACGATGGCCGCGATCGCAGCCACCAGAGCAACGCCCGCTGCGATCATCAGCAGGCCCTTCGGGGTCCCGAATCCGGTCGGCAGCAGCGCCATGCCGATGGATTGCAGCATTGCCACGAACGCGCCGCCGATGGCACCGATCAGGCCGCCCAGCGAAGCCAGGATCTCCGGGAATGCAGAGATCAGACCGCCCTGCAGGCCCTGACTGATGGCGAAAGCCGCCGCGCTCAGCGGCCCCTGCAGACCGCCGAAAATGTCCAGCAGTGTGCTGCCCAGACCGGAGAACTGGCTGACCACATCTCCAAAGCCGCCGGTCAGGCCGTCGAAAATCTGGGTGCCGAGGTCCCACGCGCCATTGGCCAGCTGGCTGATGCCCTCGCCCAGAAAACCGTTGACCTGCTGGATCAGATTCTTGCCGAAGTCGTCGATCAGCAGCTTGGTCTCCGGTGCAAGACCGTTGTACAGGGTGGAAATGACCCACTGCCCGACGCTGAGCCAGTCCTGACTCTTCACGGCTTTGTACAACGTGCCGAAGGTGCCCAGCACGCCCTTGTCGGCCTCGCCCTGCCAGCCCTTTACAAGGCCAGAAAAACTGTCGGCACTGGCCTTCTTGATGGTCTCGGCCACCTGTTCGGTGCCGTCGGCGGCAATGTTCTTGACCCGCTCGACCACCACAAGGGCACCGTTCACCACCTCATTGAAGGTCTCGGTGATCACCTTTTTGGTGGTCTCGGTGCCGTCGGTCAGTGTTTCCTTGATGGTTTTGGTGCTGGTAGCAATGCCATTTACCACTGTGTCAAAGGTCGATGTGACCGAATTGGCCATCTCCCGCACCGTCTCCATGGTCTGCTTGACGGTCTTTTTGCCATCGGCAGCAATGCTGGTAACGGTCTTGATATCCTTCAGCACACCGTTCACCAGCTGACGGCTGGTCTCGGTGATGGTCTGGGTCTGCTGCTTCTTTCCGTTGGAAAGCTCCTCGTTCACGGTCTGGGTGGTGCGGGTCACTTTGCCCAGCACCTCGGTCACCGTGTCAGAGTAAGAGTTGATCACCGATGCGGCGGCCTTTGCGGCTGTGCCCGCTGCTTTCCCTGCGGCGGCTGCCGCATTGCCGGACTTGGTATAGGCCGGGATAGCGATATCCGCCACGGTCTGGGCGCTGTCGGCAAGGCTGGTGTTGGCGGAGGTCCAGTCGGCCAGCTCGTCACGGCTTGCAACATCGGCGATGGTAAAACCGGCAGTGGCTGCAGTAGCGATACCCGCCACTTTGCCCTTGCCGGTCAGACCGTTGATGAAGCTTTGGATCAGATTCTTGCCCCACTGCACCGCCTGTGAGGGCAGGCTCTTGATCCATGCCAGGGCGCTGGAAAAACCGCCCTTGAATGCAGCCAGCATGGAAGAGCCCATGCTCTTGACGCCGTTGGCCACACCGGTGAGGATGTTCTTGCCGATGTTCAGCCAATTCACTGCAGAAATGACCGAAAGCACCGCCTGCAGGATCTTCTTCCAGTTGGCCAGCAGGTCGGGCACAGCCTTTACGATACCCACGCCCAGCTGCACCACCAGTGAGACGCCCTCTGCAAGGAGCTTCGGCATATTGTCGCTGATGATGCCGCAGATATTGATGATGATATCCGGCACATAGGCGATGAGGTCCGGCAGGCCCGCGATCAGGCCGTTGGCCAGCTGGGTGATCATGTCCAGGCCGGCGTTTACGAACTCCCCGGCATTTTCCCGCAGGTTTTCCGTAAAGGAAAGCAGCTGCGGCAGAGCATTCGCCAGAAAATCCGGGATGCCTTGCGTGAAGCCCTGCGCCAAAGAGCCGAGAAGCTCAGTGCCGGTCTGCACCACTTCGGGCACAAGTCCGTAAATGACCTGCGGGATGCCCTGCAGCACGTTGCCAATCATGGGCAGCAGGTTGTCCACAAGGTAGGTCCGGGCCGTGTCCGCCAGTGCCTGCAGGGGTGCCGTCAGGTCTGCGCCGGTGCTCCAATTGCCCAGCACGTTCTGCGCCGCTGCCTTCATGGCCGCAAAGCTGCCGGTCAGGGTCGTTGCGGCTTCTCTCGCCGTTGTGCCGGTGATGTCCATTTCCTGCTGGATCACATGAATAGCACTGTACATATCGGCCAAATTGCCCAGATCGTAGTGCACGCCGGAAAATTTTTCGGCATCATTCAGCAGACGCTGCATTTCAGCCTGCGTACCACCATAGCCCAGCTTGAGGTTGTCCAGCATGGTATAGTTCTGCTTGGCAAATCCCTGATAGGCATTCTGGATATCCTGCATATCCGTGCCCATCTTGTTGGCGTTGTCGGCCATATCCACCATGGCCATATTGGCAAGCTGGGCGGCGGCATTGGTATCCTTGCTCACGCTGGAAAGCAGGCTTGCCGCAAAGCTGGTGGTCTGCTCCATGTAGTCGTTGGCGGAAAGACCCACGGTCTTGTAGGCCTGCGCTGCATTGTCAAAAACGGTCTGCTGGGACTGCATCAGGGATGCATATTCGTCTTTAACGGCATCCACCGATTTGCCCACGGACTGGGCATATTCTTCCATGCTCTTGCCGCCTGCACCAAACAGCGTTTCAATGCCGCCGATGCTCTGCTGCAGGGCACCGCCCATATCAAGAGAGTCCTTGATGATCTTACCGATGCCAGCGGCGGCAAGCACTTTTTTGATAGTGCCGACCAGCTGGGCACCAATGCTCTGGCCGACCTTTGCGCCTAAGCCGTCCGTTTCTTCGTCAAAAACGTCAGTCAGTGCGGCCCGGATGCCATCTGCCGACGGCACGATCTGCACATAGGCTTTTGCCATTTCAATTTTGTCCGGCATCTCCATCAACCTCCTTTCAGCGCAGCAATGGCCGCTTCAAATTCTTCCGGGCTGGCAAAGCTCTGCACATCCTCCGTGTCGCTGCCGGAGCCTGTGCCGGTCAGAGCTTCCAGAATGGACTTAGGCGGCCTGCCGGGCTTGCCCAGCAGCCACCACTCGATGCGGTTCAGCGTGTCGGCAGCAGATGCCTGCAGCTGATCTTCTATAGGCACCCGCTGCCCGGCCAGCCGCAGCATACTGCGGCTGCTCTCCGGCAGACCTGCAGCAAGGGTGGCCGCCAGACGCGGCGGCAGGCTGCGCCAGTCCAGAACGTGGTAATACTGCGCAAAATCGCAGATCAGCGCATCCTCGTCCGATGCGATCAGTTCGGAGAGGATGCAGAGTTTTTTCCTGCGGAAAAGCTGCGGATCAGTTCACCGATCGCTGCACCAAAGGCAGCCACCGGCACGCGGCCCTTGGCGTCACGCAGGTGGTCGTAGAGCTTCTTCTTGCCTTCCTTGCCAAGCAGGCGGTCCGCCACATAGAACAGCTTGGTACCGTCCGTGTCCATTTCCACGATGGCCTCCACCAGCTCCACGTCGTTCATGGCTTCATCGTCCAGCTCGATCTCAAAACCGGATTCCGTTTTTGCAATCATGCCTTTACCTCCTTATTGTCTGCGGTGCTCTCGGCGGCAGACTGGGTGGCGGCAGTGCCGCCCAGAATGTACTCGTAGTGGGTGTTGCCCTTGGTGTCCGGCACCGCGGTGATGGTGGTGTTATAGCCCACCGCACCGTTGGAATAGACGATATCGCCCACGGCAGACACTGCCGCATCCGGGATCACGATGCGCTTGAGCACGTTGTTCTTCATCACCATGTCCACGATCCAGCTGCAGTCCTGCTGTTCGTCGCTGTTGGCCTTGACCGTGATGCCGGTCTCCAGCGTGCCGGCAACGTTCTTATCACCGTAGACGGACTTGAGCACCGCCGGGTTCAGGGCTTCCAGCAGGGTGTAGGCGAAGGTGTCCGGCTTTTCGGTCTGCTGGGTCAGCACGGTATCACCGCCCCATGCCGTGGTGTTCTCGCTGCTGGGAGAGTTCGAGTTGGTCAGGCCGTCACTGGAAATGTAGCCCAGCGATTCAAAGGCTTCGTTCAGTGCGGACTTTGCATCCGTGGGCAGCGGGGTGCCCAGAGGTGCGCGCCAAACGGCACCGCCCACCTTGGGCTTTGCGGCGCTTACATTTTTTGCATCCATAGAGATACTTCCTTTCGTCAGTAATGTGTAATAGAAAAAACGGCCTGATATCTTGGCCGTTTGCGGGTGGTATCCGGAAAATTGTACTCAGTGACAAGGTCGCAGGAGACGATTTCCGGCAGAGTGTCGGCGTCCAGCATGGCCTGCACCACAAAATGGCTCAGCTGGGCGGCAGAAAAGTCGCTGCTGCCGTAGGACTGCACCGCCAGCGTGGCCGTGTAAATGCCTTCGTCCGGGCTGTCACCGGTCTTTTCGAGGATACAAAAATTGCCGGAGGGCTTCTCCGGCATGGACATGTAGCAGGAAAAGGCATTTTCCCGCAGGTAGTTCAAGATGGCTTCTTCGATCATTTCTTTCTATGGTAGCTCCTCACTGTGATGATGCGCCCATCTTTCAGGCGGCGCTTGTGCTCGTGCACGGTTGCGCCGCTGCGGCTGCCGGAGACGGCTTTCAACAGGGTGTTGTTGGCCGAGTTGTCGTCATAGGCCTTGCGGGAAGCGGTCTCCACCACAGCCACCGCGCGGGTGGGGGCCACATAGGATTCGTAGCCATCGCCGCAGCGGTCCTTCACGGTGTCGGCACGGTCTTTCAGCACCGCCTGCATTTCAGGGGAGCGCAGCAGCGCCCGGATGCCGGAGCTGTTCAGCTCGATGCGGACCTTACTCAAACCGCACCACCTGCACTTTCTTGTTCCATCGCAGCGGAATCATGCTCTCGATGCCCTGCACAACGCCGCCGCAAGTGCGGAAGGTCTGACCGAAGAACTCCACCTTTGCGTCCGCCCAGTCGTGGGTGTCGCCCTTGGGGATAGCCAGCGTATAGGCCAGCCGCCGCCCGGTGAGCTGCAGTTCGGTGGTGGTCTCCTCGGCAGAGGGTTCACCCACCAGCACATTGTGCACGGTGACAGGCGTTTCCTCATAAATGGGGTCGTGGAAGCGATCCTCGCCGGTCTGGGTCTTGGTATAGAGAGTGACATCGATTCCTTTCAGCATAAGTCCTCCAGCGGGCTGTGTGCCCCGATGCGGCTGCCGACCCCCAGCAGTTTCTTTTCCAGCTTGGAAAGGTACAGCTCTCCGGAAGAGCCGCCGCTCATCGTCCAGCTCTGGCTGTAGCCCAGCGCCGTGGCCGTGCCTTGCGTGGAGCCCATGGGAAATGAGACCCCGCCCCCGCTGTCGCTCTCGCCCAGCTGACGGCGCACCATCCGGCAGGAGACCAGCTTCTTGGCGTCCGCGCTTGCGCCCGGGTTGTAGCTGTCGATGATCACGGCCGCTTCGGCCAGCAGGGCAGCGCACCGGGTCTGCTCGTCCTTGGACAGCTCCCGGAAGCCGCCTTCCACGTCCTTTACTTCAGCGTAAAGCATGGCGGCACCTCACTTTGCTTTGGCCTTGCGGGCGGCTTTGGGCTTTTCAGCCGCGGCGGCTGCGGGAGGATCCCGCGCCACCTGCTTATGGCCTGCGGCGGCGTACTCTGCCGCACGCTCCTCAGCAACGTACATGGCCGTTCCGGTCAGTTGATTGATGAACTCCACCATCAGCCCGCCGCCTTGGTCAGTTTGTTGAACACGGTGGTGTCGCAGCGGAAGCCCACCTCGATCTCGGCACGCACGGCAAACATGTTCTGCTGGAACAAGTTGATGATATTTTCACCATCCTGCAGCGTAGCCTGATCTGCGATGGCGATCTGCACGCCCTCCACAGTGCCGTACATTGCCTGCGTCCAGTCACCGGCAAAGCCAACCACATTGGGGGTACCGGAGACGTAAGCGCCCTTGCTCTGCAGGGTCTTGGAGCCCAGGATCATGGGCACTGCGCCCTCGGCCACGCTGTTGATGAACAGCGGGCGCTTGTTGGCGTCCACAGCATTCAGCAGCAGCGCCTTGCCCTTGGGGGACAGCACCCAGCCGTTCAGAATGCCGTTGTGGTCGGCGATGTCTGCATCTGCAGCCACCAGACCGGCATAGGCATCGGTGCCGACCTCCTGCGCGGTGCAGCTCTTCAGAGTGTCAAAGTTGGAACCGGGCGCGGTGACGCCGCCGAACACAGTAGCGTCGAATTTCTGTGCCAGAGCCAGCGGCAGACGGCTCACCAGCTGCTTGTACAGTGCGGGCACATCGCGGCGGAACTGGTTGGAGAAGGGCACGATCACGGCCAGCGTGTAGGGCTGCATGATTTTGGTGTCCAGCGTGCCGCGCTTGACCGGCTTCTTTTCGGTCTCAGCCACCCATGCGGCTTCCGGGTCGCCGGTAATAACGGGAATGGTCACGCCCAGACCCGGCAGCTTGATCTGCTGGGCCAGAGACATGACCGCGGAGCTTTCCTGCGTTTTCTGCAGGATCTCACTGGATACCTCGCCGGGCAGGGCAATAGAGGTGGTACGGTTGATATCAGTCGCCATAGAAATACTCCTTTGTTACTTGGTCACCTGCGCAAACCAGTCTGCAAACTGCTCGCTGGTAGAGCCGGTGGGGGTGTGATGCGGGTCTCCGCCATCCCTGACGTCAGGGTACCCGGGCTGGCCATCGCCAAACGCCCACGGGTTCGCCTTGGCGGCATCGTCCAGAGCCTTGGCAATGTCGGTGCTGCGGTCGGCAGAGCCCTTCAGGGCGTCCAGATCCAGCAAAGCACGCACCGCCTTGACGCTGCGGCCCTTCCTGCCCAGGATGGCAGTGTCCAGCGCGTTGTCAAAGGCAAAGCCCTCGGCCTGCGCCTTCATGTCGGCCTTCAGCTTGGTGACCTGCTCCTGCAGGCCTGCCACGTCCACGCCGTCAAAGGCTTTCAGGCCGTCCTGTGCGGTCTTGAGCTGGGCGTTTGCGTTGTCCAGCTGGGTCTGCAGGGCGGTGGCGGCAGACTTCTCCCGGTTGATGTCTGCGCCGTTCTCCTGCATGATCCAGTTCAGCTGTTCATCGGTGATGCCGGGGATCTTGTTCTTTACGTCTTCACGCTTCATGGTGGAAACTCCTTTCGTGTGTGAGACCTCAGTTTTTTACACTGTTCTCTGTCAGTGATCCGGTCTTGGGCGGGGTACGCGCCGCCCGCCGCATGGTGCCGCTTGCTGGAATCGAACCAGCGGCCTGCTGCTTACGAGGCAGCCGCTCTGACCAACATGAGCTAAAACGGCATGAAAAAAGCACTGGGCATTTTTTGCACAGTGCTTGAAAATGGGTAACAAAAAACCACGGTGCGTGTGCATCGTGGTTGAATGAATTTGTTAGAAAGCAAGTTTGACAAGGTCGAAGATCGCGCCGGGTGCGCCTGCCAGAACGGTGTTCTTCAGCTGGCGCATTTTGTCGTTGTCCAACAGATAGCGGATGCCCTGCGGGGTGATCTCCATGTCGGAGTAATCGTTGGTCATGGTGTAGTCGTTGCCCCACGCTCTGACGAAGGTCAACCCGTCGATCAGCTCCTCGCGGGTCATGAACCGCAGCACATCAACGAGGTAGTCCTCGGACACTTCCGGCGAGATAACCCGTTTCATGAAGGCTGTAGTCTCAAAATGACATCTGCGCCGGAAGCATGCGTAAAGATAAGTCAAGATCCTGAACACCAGAAAATCGTAATCATCTTTGGCCATGGAAAACTCCTTACTTCTTGGCTGAAACCTTGCATTCTTCAGGATAAAGCTCTTGATATTTTGGATACAAAAAAAGAGAAGTGTTCAGAACCGCATCCGGGCAGTCGTGACGCTTCCCGGAACGGAAATCGTCTGGAGGAACGCCGTTTTTCTTGCATTCTCCAGGCTTACCCCGGTAAATACAGACGTTACATTCAGGTATGCAGGTCGTTACACTGTAAAACGGTGCACGGAAACCCATGCTGATATCTTCCTCGCGCAAAATTTTAGACATTCGGAAGCACCTCGATTTCCAAGAAATAACGATCGTCTTTTATACTGGCATTCAACACCCGGTATTGCATCCCTCGTGAAAACAGGACTTCGTCCTGATACTTGAACTTTGGCAATGCCACAGGCTGAATAAACTGGCAGCCCTTGTACCCTTCTGGAATGTGCATTTGAAGAACTGTATCGCGGCCCGGAAGTTGCAGATCCTCAAAACTCGTAGAAGAAAAAATTGGAAAAGATCCATAGTTATCGACAACAAGCTGCAATTCTTGTTCAGTAGGCTTTTGGGGAAGGCCGAGATCAAGAAAAGACAGCGCTGTATTCCGATACAGTGTAACGCTCTGTGGCATCGTACCGGCAGCCAGAGCGTTGTCCAGTGCGGCAATCGTTTCCCGAACCTGTGGCGTGATATTTCCGTTGCGGATCGCAAAATTCACGCGGGTGGCAGTGAAGCCGGTGTAATCCCTGAGAACGCTTTGCGATGATTCCGGCAGCGCCAGAACCTGCTTTGTCATGGAGTCTTTTACTGCCTTTATTTTATCATCATCATTGCCGGTTGTCGAGCCTTTTCTCGCTGCATACGCCGCCCTCTTTTGTGCATTGATGCGCTCCCGGTTGGCGGCGTAATCAATGCGGCGCATTTTGTTGATGTCGCCACCCGCTTCCCGGTACTGCCGGTAATACTTGTCCGGATCGTACCCGGCCACAGTGGTGTCGGAACGGAACCGCACCGCAAACTCACAGTCGCAGTTGGAGTGGATATGCTCCGCGTGCCCGCCCTTCAGCAGTTTCTGGCTGGCCTTCTGCCAACCATTGGACGCCAGCGTGATGCAGAAGGGGCAGGTGTCGCCGTGGGGCACCCATGCCCACTCGGCACCATCGCGGATGGCGTTTTTCAGGGTGGTGTCCGCTCCGGCACGCTTGACCAGGCGGCTGACGCCGTTTGGCAGGTTGGCCGGGTTCTGGTCCTTGGTAGCGTTCACCATGCGGGCCACTTCGCTGTAGCTGGCGGTAGCGGCAGGCTCTGCGGCGGGCACATACACGCCCTGCGCCTCGGCCAGTGCTTCATACATCTGGCAGGCCAGCTCTGCGCTGCCCTCGCCGTATTTCGTCACAAGGCCGTAAGCGTAGGCCACAAGGCCGTCCGTGTCGGCGGTGCCGTGGGCGTCTATGTATTCCCGCATGAGCTGCCCGGCTTTCTGGTTCAGCCGGGACAGCCGGGTGATGTACTCATTCCACGTTTTCGCTGAGATCTGCATCTTCCATCTCCATCAGCAGCTTCTGACCACGCGCCCGCTGCTCCTGCGCCTTGATGCGCCGGATATCCGCCTGATCGAAGCCGATCATTTCCAGAAAAGTATCCGTTCCGGCAAACTCCTTCCGGGCAGATGCGATTTTGATGGCAGCATCCGCCGTCACGGCCACGCTGGGCATGGCCGGATTCTTGAAGTGCGCCATGATGCCGGTCTCCTCTTCGGTCAGGTCGGAAAGCTCACAGCCCCGTGCCACGGCCTGCGCCATGCAGGCAATGGTGCGCAGGGCGTCGCCGTTGCCGGTGTTCAGCTGCTGTGCCAGCAGCACCAGCGTCTGGCTCTGGGCAAGGATGGCATCACTGCTGGTGGGGTTGGCATCATTCACCACGCCCACGTCGGTGACGGTCAGGCCAGTGGCCGCTGCAAACTGGGTTGCCGTCATGCGCATTTTTTCCACATGGGGCGTCAGATTGCCCTGCGCCAGCTGGCCGAACTCCGGGTTTTCGCCGGTCTCCGGGTTGGAGGTGGCTGCGATCAGAGCGCCCATGTAGGTTTTGAATTTGTTGGAAACAATGGCGTCATACTGTTCATCGGTCACACCGAGAACGTATTTCTGCGGGGTGGTGTCGAACTCCAGCGCAATGGCAGCGTTGGCAGCGGTGCGCACATAATCGTCGATCAGTGCCCGGATGGGGCGCTTCAGGCGGCTGCGGCCAAAGGGCTTGGAGCTGGTGGCGTTCCAGATCATGGGCTCCATCAGCAGACGGCCCATCTTGTGGGGCTTGCGTTCCGCCGCCCAGAAACTGCCGTTGCCGCGCAGCACGATCAAGTCCGTGTCTGTGTAGAAGTTCACCAGCGTGGGACGCCAGACGCCTTCAAAATGCTCATCCTTCACGGTGTCGATGATGGCAAGGCCGCAGTCGATGCGCTCCTTCTCGCCGCTCCAAAGGGCCGACGCCATGGCGGGGGAATGGAATCGCACTCTGCAGCCGATGGATGCATCTGCGGACAGGGTGGCAAACACGCAGCCGTATTTCAACTCGTCGCGGCAGGCCTTGGCGTACTCGGCCACGAGACGGTTATCCTTGACCAGTTTTGCAAGGCTTTCGAGGCTGCCGCCGCTGCCCACAAAGCCGTCAAACATGGAGCGAGCCGCCAGCACGTCCACGGCTTTCTGACCCCAGCTGCAGCCTACCTCCAGATTGCGCAGCCCCTGCGGCAGGGCAATGCCGAGATTCACATCGTTCAGGGTGATATGCCCCTCATAATATTTGTCCTTGGCGGCGTTGCGGCTCTGGTGGTAGTTGTAGGCGTCGGCAAGGTCTCGCAGCTGTTTCTGCTCTTCCTGCGTCAGCCCCTGCACATAGCCGAAATTCAAAGTCTGCATAGTTCTCCTCTTAACCGATCTTCATTTTGCGGGTGGGGTCGCGGCGGCTGGTCTTGGCCCCCCAGAGCGCCAGTGCACAGGCTTCCACCGGCAGGCTGTTGTCCCCGCCAAAGCCGAAGCCGCCAGCGATGGGCCGCTTGACGGCGGTGACAGCGCTTTCGTCCAGCACGGTCTGGGGCTTGTACCATGTCAGGGTGCCCTCACTGATGCTGTTGGTAAAGCCGCTGACGGCGGCAATCACGTCCCTTGCGGCGGGCCGGATCACTGAGTTCTTTGCCCGCCATGTGTCCTTGATGCGTTCCACCAGCACATCCACGCCGTTGCGGCCGTCAATGACCACGCAGCTGGCCTTGCCGTACCGGTCGTTCAGCCAGTCGGCCAGCCATGTCAGGCCCTGACCGGCAGGGCGCATTTCCAGCAGCGACACCCGCGCGGGGCCTTCTTTCGGGATCACCGCGCCGCACAGGCAGACGGCGCTGCCGTCGGCGGAAAACTTGATGCCGTAGGCGGTCTTGCCTTCGGGCTTTTCGTCCTCGCTGGCGCAGGCTTCCCATGCAGTGCGGTCGATGGCATAGTCCAGATGCTCCGTGATCTCCGGGCTCCACCAGCCCAGCCGCTCCCGCGCAAAGGTGTCCGGGTCCAGCTGTTCGGCTTCGCCCTCAATGGTGGAAAGCTGGATGCGCCGCCCCAATGCCGGGTTTGTGGCTGCCCAGCGTGCCGGGTCCTTCACGTCGCCGATCTCCGGCACCGAGAACTCGAACCATGCGGCCTTTTTCGCTTCGCCGTCCAGTGCACGTTTGCGCAGGGCGCGGAACACAGTGCCCACGGCGTCGGGGCCGGGCGGCGTGCCCACGTAGATGGTCTGCGGGTTCAGGCTGGCCGAAATGGCGGGCAGGAAAGAACCCTGCGCGGTCTCGTCCAGCTCCTGTGCCTCGTCAAAGATCAGCAGGTCGCCGTGCTGGCCGCGTCCGCCGTTGCGGGTGCGGGCCAGAAACTTGATGCGGGCACCGCTTTTCAGGATGATCTGCTCCCGACCCAGCGCCGTTTTGATCTCAGCTACATGGCGGCGCAGCTTCGGGCTTTCAAAAAATGCCCGCATTTCCTCAAAGGTCTCGGTGGCGGTCTTCTGCAGGTGGGCGGTATAAATGACCGTCTCATTGAACAGCAGCATCCCTGCTTCGGAGCGTCCCTGCACCAGCAGGCTTTTGCCGTTCTGGCGGGGGACACTGCCGCCTGCTGTAGGCGCTGCCCATTTGCCGGACACTGTGCGGCTCATCCAGTCGTCCAGAATGTCGCTCTGCCACGGATCCAGCACCGTGCCGCCAGCCCGCAGGATGCGCACGGCGTCCTGCCCGTCAGTCGCCGGATACTCCGGTGCGATACGTGCGGACGGCTCCTGACTTCCCATCATGCTCTCGCTGCGCGAGGATCGCGCCGATCTCGTCCGTGTCATCCTTTGCTCCTTCGATCTCTTCAATTTCCCGGATGGTCTCCCGGTATTGTTTGGTCAGCTGGGGCAGGGCCCGGCAGTCCTTGCAGGCATCAATGCCGGTTGCCAGCACCTTGGCCAGCTGCTTGAGCTGCTCCAGCCGGGTGCCCCGGGCCGTGATGCTTTTCATGGTCGCCATGGGCCAGAAACACCCCTTTCAAATTTTCCCTGTGTGTAAATCGGCGCTGACGGCACTGGGGGCGCCGAGGGCACGGGAGGGGTACCCTCCCCACCCTCACCAACTGCCGTCTGAAACGTGCGGAATCCGCACGATTTTAGCCTGTTTTGGGCCATTTTCGGCGGTTTTATTGCCTTTCTGTGCATTGCAGAACCAATGTGCAGCCTGTAGGTTCGACCAATCTTCCGCAGCGGCCCGCGCGGACGGGTAGCCGAACTGTCTCCACTTGGATACAGGTTTGATTTCGTCCACCACAAAAGACAAAGGATGCTGTGCGTCCGAAGGCTCATCGTAATGAATCGGCCCGAAACGCCCATGACAGATGCCGCACTCGCAGCCCATTGCACGCAGCCGCGCACGGTGCTTGCGCCGCAGCTGGCCGTTGGCATAGCGCGGATTGCCCATGCTGCACACCTCCTGCTTCATGGTCTGGCTGTAAAAGAAAAACCCGCACAGATTTGTGCAGGCTGGATGCTTCCCGTGTCTCTCCGGTATAGCCCGGGGCCTTTTTCAGGGGCGGGGTATCTGTCCAGAAGGGGCAGGGTATAAAAAGACCCTGGGGCGCTTCGCAGGCCCGGGGGGTATCAAAAAAGCCGCCCGGAAGATCCGAACGGCGG
>ERZ780228.341-NODE-341-length-46046-cov-113.398382_pt1 | contig 46046 bp, 59 predicted proteins | sample MGYA00511015_ERZ780228 | MGnify/ENA primary metagenome ERZ780228 (study PRJEB29588, sample SAMEA2161897) | human gut metagenome | biome: human gut; feature: human-associated habitat; material: faeces | place: Denmark | collected 2008/2010 ...
AGTCGGGGAATAGTGCCTTGCAATGGATTGTGCAAATGGTGATTACCGAGGCGAAACAATTGCTTGAAGGATCGGATTTGAGTATCAAGGAGATTGCGAACCAGCTGAACTTTCCTACTCAGTCTTTCTTCGGAAAGTATTTTAAGCAATATGTAGGGATTTCACCTAAAGAATATAGAAAGGACAAGTTAAGGATCAGGAATGGAATTTGATTTCTGAAAACACAATCCACCTTTATGTACAAATTATAAACGTTTTATTTATGACTCAAGAGAAAGAACAAGAGCAATTCATATCTTATATTACAGAACGGCAAACTCATGAGGGCCAGATGGCAGTGGCTGATTTTTTGCGGAAATATGCTGTTCGGTATCATAACTCTGATTTCATTTCCTCTGATCCGGTGCAGTTTCCGCATCGTTATCATTCTAAGGCGGATATTGAAATCAGTGCTTTTCTTACTGCTTTTCTTAGTTTCGGAGCCCGCCCTCAGATACTGAAGGCAGCAGAACGACTGGATTCTATAATGAATCGGCAACCTTTGCAGTATGTGTTGTCTGGAAACTGGAAAATAGATTTCTGTGGTGAGGAGTCGTTCTATCGGACGGTTTCAAAAAATAAGATGGCACAATTGTTTTATTGGCTGCATACTATATATAATAGGTATGAGAGTATGGAGGATGCTCTTCTTTGCGAAACGGATGGAACTCCGATGCAACGTCTTTGCCGTTTGTTTGGAGTGTCGGATAAGGCGCCGCAAAAGAAATTGAATATGTTCCTGCGCTGGATGATCCGTCGCGATTCGGAAGTGGATTTTGGAATCTGGAGGAATTTCTCTCCATGTGAGTTGATTATCCCTTTGGATACGCATGTCAGTGAGATGGCTTTCAGATTGGAGCTGACCCGAAGTAAATCTTATACGCTGAATAATGCGAGAACTATTACTGCGGCTTTGGCTGAGGTTTTTCCCGAAGACCCTTGTCTGGGGGATTTTGCTTTGTTTGGCTATGGGATTAATGAATTATGAAATGTAGTTGGGGGTGTGTTTCTCGAAACAGGTAGCTGTGGTGAGGATGATTATCGGATATCGTTTGAGATAAGTGGAAATCTAAAAATAATCCCCGAGGGATATCACATCCATCGGGGATTTTCGGTTTTTTGGTTAAAGGTTAGTATAAAATTAGGTTAGGTTGTTTCTTAAATTATAGGGGTACGTATTCTACAAAGGCCTCCATTGCTTCATAACATGCCAAACCAAGTTGGTCATACAAAGCGGCTGTACCCCGATTGCGGTCTTCACTTCTTTGCCAGAACAGACGTTCGTCATTGCCCAGGAACGGTGCGCTTTCCATCTGAGACTGATGCTTTAAGATGGAGTTACGTTTAGCACGCAGTTCTTCAGGACTGAACGGTACGGCCATTTCAATGTTTTCAATTTCCCATTCCGCCCATGCGCCACGATACATCCAGATGCGACAGTCTTTCAACCATTCGGCACCGGCTTCTTTCTCGATGTCAATAGCGGCAAGCACTGCGTCTGTGCAGACACGATGGGTTCCGTGCGGGTCGGCCAAGTCACCGGCTACATAAATCTGATGGGGCTTTACTTCACGTAATAACTGCAAAACAATTTCTACATCGGCTTCACTGATGGGATTCTTTTCAATCTTGCCGGTTTCATAGAAAGGCAGATCGAGGAAATGAACACGGTTCAGTGGAATTTGATTGTAAGTGCTTGCGGTACGGGCTTCTCCACGGCGAATCAATCCTTTGATGGTCAGAATATCACGGCTGTCCATATCGCCTTCTTTCTTAGCGGCAAGGAATTTCTTGATTTCAGCATATTTGTTTTTGATGGTTTCGTTGGAGTTTTCATCAAAAAGCTGGTTGAAACCGTTGATGAAGTGCATGAAACGTACTACTTCTTCATCGCCTACGGCAATGTTTCCGGAAGTTTCGTATGCTACGTGTACCTCATGACCTTGCTGAACCAGACGGCGTAAAGTTCCACCCATTGAGATTACATCGTCATCCGGATGCGGAGAGAAAGCAACCACACGTTTTGGAAATGGTTTCGCACGTTCGGGGCGATAGGTGTCGTCCGCATTCGGCTTGCCGCCGGGCCATCCGGTGATGGTGTGCTGCAGATCATTGAATATTTTGATATTTACGTTGTAAGCAGAACCGTAAAGTGCCAACAGTTCGCTCAATCCGTTTTCATTATAATCTTTATTGGTGAGCTTCAGAATCGGCTTTTTAACACGCATACATAACCATACGATGGCACTGCGGATTAGTTTGTCGTTCCATTCACAGTTGGTAACCAGCCACGGACGTTGGATACGGGTAAGGTGAGAAGCTGCAGCCAAATCTATGCAAACATTTGCATTGTTGTGCATTTGGAGATAAGAAGCGGGTAAGGTGTCACTTACTTTGTCTTCCACCGCTTTCTTGATGATATCGGCTTTGTCATCTCCCCATGCCAGCAAATAGATTTTCCGGGCAGTCATAATAGTTGCCACTCCCATGGTGATGGAGCAGGGAGGAAGATTGTCTACTCCTAAGTTGTGTGCAGCTTCAGCACGCGAGGTTGAGTCAATCAAAATCAGTCGGGTAGGAGAGCTCAAGCTTGATCCCGGTTCGTTCATGGCAATATTGCCTTCACGACCAATGCCCATTAATACGATATCTATACCGCCAAAAGTTTGGATACGTTGTTCGTACAGGCGGCAGTATTCGATAACAGCTTCCTGCGGAATCGTTCCGTCGATGGTGAATACATTTTGTTTGTCAATATCGATTTGGCTGAGGAATAAATCGTTCAGTTGTGAGAAACTGCTTCCCGCCCCTTCGGAAGCCAAGGGGTAATATTCATATAAATTGAAAATTACTACGTTACGGAAACTTAGTCCTTCATCTTTATGTTTACGGACCAGTTCGGCATAAAGCGGACGTAATGAAGCACCGGTTCCGGCACCAATCACGCAGAACTTTCCTTCGCGCTGACGTTCCTGAATTTTTGCCGTAATTTCATTGGCTATTTGTTGTACGCCTTCTTCCATCGTTTCATAGATGTCGGTAGGCACTTTTTCGCAGCGGGTTAAGACAGAACGTTCCACCGCATTTTCGGGTTTATAATATTTCGGAGATACTCTGTTCAGAGAAATCTGCGAACTTAGGTTTGTTCTCATAAATTACAAATTAGCTTTTTCGATGTCTTTGAAATATTTGTAAGTACCGACTTTCAGTTCGTCTGTAGCGGCTTCGTCACAAACAATGATGCCATGTTGGTGCATCTGTAATGCGCTGATAGTCCACATTTGTGTGATACCACCTTCAACGGCATGTTGCAAAGCGCGTGCTTTGTTGTGTCCGTTGCAGATAATCAGAACTTCTTTAGCTGAAAGGACAGTCCCTACACCTACTGTTAACGCAGTTTTAGGTACTTTGTTCACGTCATTGTCAAAAAAACGTGAGTTGGCAATGATTGTATCTGTAGTCAATGTTTTGATACGTGTGCGTGAAGACAAAGATGAACCCGGTTCGTTGAATGCGATATGTCCGTCGGGACCGATACCTCCCATAAACAGGTCGATGCCTCCGATTTCGGCTATTTGCTTTTCGTAGTTGGCGCATTCTGCTTCCAGGTCTTCGGCATTTCCGTTTAGTATATGTACATTTTCTTTCTTTATATCAATGTGGTTAAAAAAGTTTTTCCACATAAATGTATGGTAGCTTTCAGGATGATCTTCAGGTAAGCCTACATATTCGTCCATATTGAAAGTAACGACATTCTGGAAAGATACTTTTCCCTGCTTGTTCAGTTCTATCAGTGCCTTGTACATGCCCAGCGGTGAAGATCCTGTAGGACAACCTAAAACAAAAGGTTTTTCAGGAGTCGGATTTGCCGCATTGATTTTACTAGCTACATAGTTTGCCGCCCATTGTGACAGCGCTTGGTAATCAGGTTCGATAATTACTCTCATGGTTCTTTCTTTTTTTAAGTTTTAAGTGTTAAGTTAACTATACGGGTTATTCCATATTATCCGTTTTAGGACGGAGGAATGTCAACTGTACGACCAATGCTATTGCAACAATGATGGCCAACATGGCAAATCCCAGTCCCAACTTACCTCCGTCTGTCCACTTTCCCAAGACTTCGGTAATGGCTGCTCCCGCAAACACGCCTGTCATATTCATGATACCATAGGCGGTAGCACGGTGTTTGGATGATACGAACTGGCATAGAATCGGCATATTGTTGGCATCGAAGATACCATAACCGATACCGAATAATAATCCAGCTCCCACAACGGCTACGAAACTATGGCCGAACCCTAGTAAAAGCAGGGATGGAATAGTAAGTCCCAAGCCGATGGCACCCGTGTACACACGTCCTTTTATATTTCTTTGCACCCACTTATCGGATAAGGTTCCACCAATAATTACACCAATGAACGAGGATAGTGCGATGGTGATAGTCGACATGGGGCCGGCTTGTGACATCGGTATATTCAGGTTCTCGGCGAACAAGGTAGGTAACCAGTTTTTGGTTGCCCATCCCGGTAAACTGGGGGCTGCGAAATATAGCAGAATCACCCAGAATGCAATATTACTGAAAAGTAATGATAATCCCTTCAATAAATTGCTTTTTTCTTTACCGGAAGGTGAATTTATTTGTTCAATTTGTATTCTATCCTTCTTTTCATGTAGAAAAAGCATCAAAATTACGGCGTATGCAATGCCGGCGATGCCGAACCAATGAAAGGTTGTATGCCAGGAAAAAGCGGCGGCTACTGTAGCGCCGAAACCTCCGATGGCCTGCCCGGTGTAGAGCCCGGTCATGTGAATACCGATAGCTAATGAACGTGACTTATCGGAGTGATAGTCGGCGATCAGTGATAATCCGGCAGGAATATAGAGCGCTTCGCTGATTCCCATCAAGGCGCGAAGGAAAAAGACTTCATTATAAGTGTCGGCTATTCCCATCAGATAAGTGACGGCCGACCATACAAACAAACTGCCAACAATAAGCCATTTGCGGTTCATGCGGTCGCCCACCATTCCGGCTATAGGGCTCATACAGCCATATATCCAAAGAAAAACTCCCATCAGTCGCCCAAAATTGGCAGCTGACTGAAGCTCGGTGATATCCACCGCCATGGCATCTCTCATTGTGGATAGCATTTGCCGGTCCATGTAATTCAACAGGGCGACACCCCATAATAATCCTACTACAACCCAAGGATAAATTTTACTGTTTTTCATGCTAATAGATAAAGGGCTTTATAAATGTGATTTTTTGTTGTCGAGTATTTCCTTGCACAATGTATAGCCCTTGATCATCATTCTTGGAATGTGGAACGGGCCTTTGAATAGGTTACCCTTGGCCATTTGTGCAGGCGTGCCGTCACGATGGAGATATCCAAACCATTCTCCACACTCTTTATCAGGAAAATGGGCGTATGTCCAATCGCTGATTTGTTTGTGCATGTCAAGGTATTTTTCATTTCCGGTTGCTAAATATGCATACAAAGTAGCGATGACAGTCTCTGTCTGAGGCCACCAGAATTTCATGTCTTGGGAATAATCCTGTGGCGGAAGGTTCTTGCAGTCTTTGAAGTTGATGATACCTCCGAATTCTTTGTCCCATCCCCACTCCCAGGACCAATCAAAGATAGTGAGGGCCAGTTCCGTAATGTCTTTGTCCCAGTTACGGTATTTGGCTTCTTCCAGCAGAAACCAGGCTGTCTCAATACAATGTCCCGGATTGATGGTGCGGCCCATGTTGCTGTCAATGAATTCTCCGTTGGGACCTACTGTTTCAAGCAAAGCCTTGAATTCAGGATGCATGAAGTCTTTACGTAGCTGGTCGATGGAGGCGTCAATCTGTCCATTGAAGCTTTCGTCCTGAATAGCCTGACGGATACGTGATGCCACATTAATCAAAATCATGGTAATGGAATGTCCTTTCATCGGGAGGGTATCCAGATATTTGGGAGCCAGTATGCCCGGTGTTTCCATAAAATACTGCATCCGTTTGAACAAGTCTAATGCTTTTACAGCATACGTCTGGTCACCGGATGCGATGGCATATTCCGACATGGCGATGGCTGCGAATGACTCCGAAAAAATATAACGGCGTTTGCGCAAAGGAGTGCCTTCGGCAGTCACTTCGAAATACATACGTCCGTCAGAGTCAAAACAATGCGCTTCTATAAAGTCTATTGTACTTTTGGCTGCCGCCAGCCATGCTTCGTTCTTTTCTATATTATTATATGCATAGGAACAGATAAAAGCAAATCTTCCTTGGAACCACACTGATTTGGTGGTGTCCATCAAGCTGCCGTCTCGGTCAACGCAGGTATAAATACCTCCATTGACCTTGTCCAGCCCGTATTTCAGCCAAAACGGCATGATATTGGTGGTCAGATCTGTTTTGTATGATTCCGACCATTCTTTTATATAGTCTATTGAAAACATCGTGGTTCAGGTTTATTTGTTACATCTTTCGAAGAAATTGATTGCTTCCAGTTCGGCTTTCATGGCAGCTTCTTCCTCATCTGTCATGTTCTGGAACGGAGTCCGGTTCTTTCCTAAATCCAGCCCGATCAGTTTCATGATGCGTTTACCGCCAACGATGTTTCCACGATAGTGACAGATGACATTGATAACTTCCTGTGCGAAATTCTGGCGTTCGCGTGCCAGTTCCAGATCACCGGCTTTCCATGCTTCGATAATACCTGTGAGTTCTTTGCCGTTATAGTTGGTTGTTCCACCGATACCGCCCTGTGCACCGCCCATAGCCAGACAAGGAAGGATCGTTTCATCCTGGCCGTGCAACATGTCAAATTTGCCATTTTTATATAAACGGCATTGGTTGTATTCATACAGGCTTTCGAAAGTATATTTGATACCGGCGAAATTAGGAATGCGACCGTCTACGGCTTCCAAGAATGCTACCATTGAGAGGAATGCTCCGTTGAAAGCTGGGATGTGATAAAAATAGAAAGGAAGTGCAGGAGCGCCGCATGCTATTTCTTCGCAGTATTTCACCAATTCTTCAATGCGTCCTACTTTGGGGAAAGGAGGTGCCATTGCTCCGATACCCCATGCTCCGATTTTCTGAGCGTGTTCTGCTAGACGTTTGCTTGATTTTACACAAGTGCTTCCTACATGGACAATGACTTTGAATCCTTCGGGTGCTACTTCCATCCAGCGTTCAGCCAGTTTCATGCGTTCGTCTTCTGTCAGCATATAGCCTTCTCCGGAAGAACCATTGATAAATACGCCTTGAAGTCCGTTTCTAACCAATAGTTGGCAATAGGCTTCAATAGGTTCATAATTTACTTCTCCGTTCTCATAAAATGGAGTAAAAGGTGCATCAATTAATCCGTGAATCTTTTCCATAGCCTTTAATTTATTTGAAATGAATATTTTATATTACTTAATCATGTTGCGTGCAAATATATAAATGATTTATGAAAACAACAAGTAAAAACTAAATTTATTTATTAATAATCACTCTTTTAATAAATAGAAAGATGAATAAACGACTAGGAAATATTATTTAAATGTATCTGGAAAGTGGGATTGTTACAAAAAATGATAATTTGCTTACATCTTCTAAAATATTTTTTGAAAATTCTCTTTAAATGTGATTTGATTTCATAAAAAAATAACTATATTTGTGGACATTAACGGAATATTTTATTATGGGTGAGAATTTGTTGAAAGAAATTGAAAAGGGCTCAAAGATGGCTGTGATGAAGAAGAAAATCATTACCCATTATATTTATAATGGAAGCTCTACGATTACTGATTTAGCAAGAGAGATGGATTTAAGTGTGCCTACAGTTACAAAATTCATCGATGAAATGTGTGAGGAAGGTTACATTAACGACTATGGAAAGCTGGAAACCAGTGGGGGAAGACATCCCAGTTTGTATGGTTTGAATGCAGATTCCGGGTATTTTGTAGGTGTTGAAGTGCGTCAGTTTTCCATTAACTTAGGGTTGATAAATTTTAAAGGAGATGTAGTTCAGCTAAAAATGAATGTTCCTTTTAAAGCGAAGAATACCCCTGAGAGTTTAGACGAATTGTGTAAGTTGATTAAACATTTTCTTCAAAAAGTCAGTGTTGAGAAAGATAAGATATTAAATATTAATGTAAATCTTTCCGGGCGTGTGAATCCGGATTTGGGATATAGTTACAGTATATTCAATTTTGATGAGCGCCCGTTGACGGATGTCATATCAGAAAAGGTGGGTGGTTATCGTGTTTCTATTGACAACGACACCCGTGCTATGATTTACGGTGAGTATATGCAAGGTGTTGTGAAAGGTGAGAAGAATATCATCTTTATCAATGTCAGTTGGGGATTGGGTATGGGAATTATCATTGATGGAAAGATTTATAAAGGAAAATCCGGTTTCTCTGGCGAATTCGGGCATAATTTTGGATATGAGAATGAGATTATCTGCCATTGTGGGAAAAAAGGATGCATAGAAACGGAAGTTTCGGGGGCTGCTTTGCATCGTATTCTGTTGGAACATATTAATAATGGTGAGAACTCTATTATCTCCAATACCAAGAAAAATTTGGAAGATTTGACCTTGGATGATATCATTGATGCGGTAAATAAGGAAGATTTGCTGTGTATTGAACTGGTGGAAGAAATTGGAGTGAAATTAGGCCGCCATGTAGCGGGACTTATTAATATATTCAATCCGGAGCTAGTCATTATTGGTGGTGCATTGTCACGTACAGGTGATTATTTGACACAACCCATCACTACAGCTATTCGAAAATATACACTGAACTTGATGAACCGTGATTCTGTTATTGTAGAATCTAAATTGAAAGAAAGAGCCGGGATTATCGGTGCCTGTATGTTGTCGCGCAGTAAACTGTTTGAATAATATGTAGGTATTATAAAGTAAGGGATGAGTCCATTACATGATTCATCTCTTATATTGCCTTCTTGTTAAGTTTAACTCTGAGCAAGCTCAATAAGTTTTTAAGGAGCTAGTATTATGGTTGATAGAACACATGATGAAACTAAACTTTGGGAATCTTTCATTAAAGGAGAAACGGCGGCATTTGAAGAAGTTTATCGACGCTATTATTCGTTATTGTATTCCTATGGAATTCGTATGGTAGGTGACAGAGAGCTGGTTGCCGATACCATACAGAATCTGTTCGTCAAGTTGATTTTAAATTGTAGGAATTTGCATTATACTGATAATGTAAAGGCGTATTTGCTTTGTTCTTTTAGAAATAAATTGCTGGATGCGTTTCAGTCTTTACGTCCAATGGAAGTGATTGAAGAATGCCATGAGTTTTTTCCGATGGGTGAAGAAATAATAAATTCTTTATTTAAGAAAGATGATGTGGATGTGAAGAATGAAAGGAGGCTGGCTAAGGCAATTTCACGTCTTTCTGGTCGTCAGCGTGAAATTCTGTATTTATATTATGTAAAGGAATTGAGCCATCAGGAAATATCCGCTATCTTAGGTATGAATCCTCAATCAAGCAAGAATCTTTTGTCGCGTACATTGGCACGTTTGCGTGAATTCTTTTTCTCTGTTTCAACCATTTGGATTTTCAGTATCTTGGTGCATTGTGTTCATGTGCCTGTGCGTAGTGTTTGGGCTTTTCACTTCTCTTGATTTAGCGAGTAGTTAATTGTTGTTGTTTTATCATTTGGGCATGTTTTCATGAAGTGATATTTGTGTGATGAATAAGTTTTTTTATTTGTCATATAAGGTTTATCTATTGGTCTTACGAAGACTCATGCAAAGAAAAGTGTGATTTCTTTTCTTTTTTATGAGTACCTTTTTTATCGGGTGCCGTTTTCTTAATAAAAAGGTATTTCGATGAAAAATAAAAAAACAATATATAATTCAGATGAATTTCGTAAAACAGTTCGATGCCTGACTGAGAAGATTCGGGAAGCAGATGAATTGGAATTTGTTGATGTGGAAAAATCTTTTCAGGACGTGATGAAACGAGTAGAAAGGGAAAAGAGGGTTTCCTACAGACGTCATATTTATAGGTGGTCTTTGTCGATAGCGGCAGCGATTGGTTTGATTTTAGCTATGAACTGGTGGAGTACCAATGCTGATGAGGGTACGGAGCTTGATATAGCATTGCTGAATGACACGACTTCCATTTGCGGTGATGAGGTGATTCTGATAACAGATAACCAAGCTATGAATCTGAAAAATGATGCTTCTTTAAAATATGATACTTTAGGAAGTTCGAATATTCAGCAGTATGCATTAAATACTAAAATATCCCAGGCTTCATCTGTAAAGAATGAAATGCACCAGATAATGGTTCCTAATGGGAAAAGAGCTGATATTACTTTTTCTGATGGTACTAGAATTTATATAAATTCAGGTAGTAAAGTGATATATCCGGATATTTTTGAAGAACAGAAACGTGAAATCCTGGTAGAGGGGGAGGTTTATCTGGATGTAGCCAAAAGGAAGGATTGCCCATTTGTTGTCAAAACAAGAGAGTTTGATATACGCGTACTGGGTACTTCGTTTAATGTCTGTGCCTATAGGGAAGATGAGGCTTCATCTGTTGTTTTAGTACATGGAAGCGTGGAAGTAACTACTGAGAATAAGAGCAAAGTAAGATTAGCACCTAATCAATTGGTGGATATTAAAGGTAATAAAACGCAGGTACGTAAGGTTGATGTGTCCGAATACATCAGTTGGAAGGATAATTTATTGCTGCTTCATCAAAGACCCGTAGGAGATGTTTTGAAGAAACTTGAGCGGTATTATGGGTGTAAAATACGGTATGATGCGGAGATTACTACCTTGTCATTGTCAGGAAAACTGGATCTTCAAACAGACATTACCGATGTTATGGATAATTTATGTCTTTCATTATCATTGCATTATACAATAAATGATAAAGATGAAATCTATGTGAGCCTTAAATGAGAATTGTTGAACCTTAAAACACTTTAGCCTATGGAATAAAAGAAGAATGTAAAAAAAAGAAAACCAGACAGTATTTGCCGTACTATCTGGTCACTGAATCGTTGTTTAATTATTTACCTTGAAATAAATAGAAAAAACAATCAAATATATGAAAAAATACACGAATAGAATAAAACTCATGCCTAAATTCACAAAATGTATGAGTTTAGCCATGATTTTAACATTTACAAGTTATGAAGAGGCTTTTGCGGAAATGAGTTATGCGGAACAAACTAGCTTTACCGTTTCTATGGAGAACCAGACTTTGAAGAGTGTGATTAATTGGGTAGAAAAGAATAGTCAATTTATTTTTATATATCGTACAGATATTGATTTGTCTCGTCGTGTCAATGTGGATGTACGGAATAAAACAATAGAGGAGGTACTGAAACAAATGTTTGCCGGTACTGATTTGGAATATCATATCCGTGACAGACAAGTAATAATTCGTAAGGCCATTTCTAGAGAAGAAACGCCTCCCATTGTTATGCAACAAGAGAAAGTGACTGTCAAAGGTATAGTGACCGATGCCAAAGGAGAAGCAATTATTGGGGCTAATATTATAGAGAAAGGTACTACCAATGGTACCATAACTGATATAGACGGCCAGTTTACGTTAATGGTAAGTGAAAAAGCGTCTTTGGTCTTTTCTTATATCGGTTATCTGACTCAAGAAATGGTTGTAGGGAAAAAGCCGTTTTTGAATGTTCAACTGCAGGAAGACAATAAGACTTTGGATGAAGTGGTGATAACAGGTTATGGGGGCACACAACTTCGTTCCAAGATGACTAATTCTATTGCTAAAGTTGATAATTCTACTTTAAGTACGGGTGTCCATACTAATCCGGCGCAAGCACTGTCTGGTGCAGTGGCAGGATTAAGGGTGCAGCAAACTAGTGGTAATCCGAATTCCACTCCTACTTTGGTACTTCGTGGTGGTACCAATCTGGATGGTAGCGGTTCACCTTTGGTTATTATCGATGGTGCTGTACGCGAGTCGTTGAGTGATGTGAATCCGGAGGATATCGAGTCTTTGGAGGTCATGAAAGATGCTGGTGCTACAGCTATTTACGGTGCGCGTGCTTCCAATGGTGTAATTCTTGTTACTACTAAAAGAGGTTCGGAAGGACATACGGAAATAAATTTGAGTGCGAAAGTCGGTTTCAATTTTTTCCATAGCCAGTATGAGTTTTTGAATGCTCATGATTATTTGTATTATATGCGTTCAGCATTTTATCGGTCTTCGCATATATGGCAGGATAAATCGGGCGCTTGGCATGGATTTGCCAGTGATGCGACTTTATCCGGAACACAGCCTTACGGAACAGGAAACAGATATTTTGATGAAAAAGGGAATGTACTTAATGGCAATAAGGACAATACAGCCGTATGGGGTGTTATGAATTATACAGATGATCTGGCTTTCCTGTTAAAACAAGGTTGGCAGACAATGGATGACCCGGTGAATCCGGGACAAAAATTGATTTATTGTGATAATCAGCTGAAAGATTATAATATCAAATCTCCGGCTATTACTCAGGATTATAACTTGAGCGTATCCGGCGGCAATGATAAGGGACATTATTATGCAAGCCTAGGCTATAATCGCAGCGAAGGAAATGCGATGAACAACTGGTATCACCGTTTGAATTTCACGATCAATGCAGATTATAAAATTAAGCCTTGGCTTACTTCTAATTCTTCTTTGACATTTACCGATGCAGAAAGTGCTATATTTTAATAATTTATTTTATATCAACAATTTATATATGCATATGTGTTTATCAAGGGACAAACTGGGGACAAAAATTGGGGTAAAAAATGCAAAAAAGAACAAGTATAGACATTGAAATTGGCTCTTCAGTCCTGTTTGATTCAACTGATTTTTTTTGTAAAGTTAGAAATCTCTGATATTACTTAAAGCAATTTTGTCTCCCGTTCATTACTAATTTTGTCCCTGGGGACAAAACTTAAATCTGATTGAAAAAAATAGAAGTTTAGTTTGGTTTTTGTATATCTTATCAAGTTCTAAACTAAACGATTTTTGCAGCCAAAAGAAATAAACTCTCTTTTCCCTTTTTATTTTTTCGCTGCACCCCTCTTTTATACGGGAAGCATCTTCCGATACTCCGCACACCGACTTTCGACCTTCCTGATAAGAATTATGTCGCGAAGGTATATGTCATGCCCCATTGTTCACAAGGTCAAGTCTGCCGATTCTCACCAAAATCTCCACCTCGGTTTCACTGAGGTTGTATTTTACTGCGAAACCTTGCCGGAATGTTCCATGACACCTTTTGTTGCGCCAAAATTTTATCAAGCCCGAAAGTAGCGGATGCTACCAGAGGGAAGAAAAAAACTTAAAATATTGAGATTATGGCAAATTACGCAACAAACAATTTCTTCGCACAGACAGAGAACGAAAAAGACCTTATTACGATTGAGCAGTTCATAGAAGAGAATTTCTGCGATAGCTACATTGCGAGACATGGACAATGTGTCGAGAGTGAATTTTACTCCAAATGGGAATGTCCTCAAAAAGAAATGGATGAATTGATTGCCTTGCTGGAAGCACCTAAGCGAATTTACATTCGCATACATTCTTATGAGCTTGCGAATGAGTATGTGAGCTTCAGGACGTTTTCAAATGGAGTTTGGAACATCAAATAAAGACAGGTTTATGTACGAGAATGAAGAACAGTCCGACATCATAGGTAAGAGCTGCACCTTGCTTACCCCGTACAAGGGTTATACAGAGGGAACTGTTGTCGGCGACTATGGGGACAGAATCATTGTCTCCCTAACCAGCGGAAAAGAAATATCCGAATACCGAGATGAAGTAATCATTTATGAATAATAAGAATATACTTATGACACCGATAGCAAACAAATTTGTCCAGTGGGAAGTGCCTGCACTGGAGACATTGCGGAATAGCCGTGCGTACAAACTTCGTGAGAGCCTCAATAATGGAGGCAAGTTGAGCCGTGAAGATAAAAATTGGATAACCCGCAGCGTGAAGGAAAGCGTTTATTTCAAGCGAGGAATTGCCTTAAATGGCTATCACTTCGATTTCTCGGATGTCCTTAAGCGGTATTTTGTGAAACAACATGGGTTCATCTGTGAATATTATGCCATTGACAAGACTGCATTAAGGTCAATATTGTACGGCAGAATAGATGACATTGTAGAATTAAAATAAGACAGGAATATGTGTGTATCAAGGTCATTTTCTCAATACGGCGTATTGGGAATATGTACCTTCGATACTTTTTATCATGGCTATTTTCCGGAGGCAGGGCTTCCTTTTTTATTTTCTTTTGGCTGCATACCCTTTTATATCACATTCCATTCGCAAAAAAGCACCCCTCATGCTTTTGCCCGCAGAGAGGAATTTCTGCCCGCTTTCCTGCCTGCCTCCTGCTTCCCATTGCAGCCGGAACAGACACCTGCCGGATGCTTTGCGCAAAGCCGGCTGTCGAACTTCCGGTCATGACCCTCCACGCAGGGCTTTTTGGCCCGCCATTGGCTCCTTTTTGCCGCTTCAATGTCAAGGGTGTGGCTGGCCTGCCGACTTCATGCCGGCACTACGGGGAGAGTGTGCCTGCTTGTGTCTTGCGGACACGTCCTTCCGAAGCCCGTCGCTTCATGTTCTACTTTTTCACTATTGCTTTTGGGCGAAGTCACAATCATTTTCCGCCGCAAAGATAGTGTGCGGTCGGGAGCGGCTTGACAAGCCTTGACCAATGCACAGCTGCACAAATCTTCCTTTATCGGGCCTGCGGTTTTGCTTGATCCAAAAATAAAGAGTATTTGTTGGCGGTCTTTGGTGCATCCCTTTGCGGCACCTACTTTTTGGGCATCGTAAAATTGATTCGTTTAACTTCTAAAAGCATTGAATTATGAAAAAGATTGAGAACACATTCGCAGTGACAGGTTTCGTAGGTAAGGACGCTGAGATCCGCAGTTTCACCAACGCAAGTGTAGCACGTTTCTCCTTGGCTATAGGTCGTCAGGAGAAATCCGGCGATCAGACCAGCCGGGTGTCCGCTTTCCTGAATTTTGAAGCGTGGCGCAAAAACGATAACAAAGGGTCTTTCGAGTACCTGGCCAAAGGCACCCTGCTTACCGTGGAGGGCTATTTCAAGCCCGAAAGATGGACAGACAAAGACGGCATCGAGCATAATAGCATCACGATGGTAGCCGTCAAGTTCTACCCGGCAGCGGAAAAGGAGGAAGCTCCTGCGGAGCCGGCAGCGAAACCGAAACGGGGCAAAAAATAACCTCCTGCTTCCCGGTCAAAAGCGGCCTTCGGGTCGCTTTTCTTATGCTCATTGTTATTCTCTTCGAGCCTGTTCCTTTTATACTGCATCCATGCCGGTCCCGCCGTCCATTGATTTTCCTGTGCAAAGTTAAGCCGGGCGGGAACCGTCAAGGCGCGGCTACATTTGTGGTTAACAACCATCAACTCGCAGGCTCGTCAATACTTCTTGAACACAAATGCAATCGTCATAGACTGTCCGCTTCCTCCTTGCCTTGTTCCCTCCTTTCCGGCTTGTATCCTGCACATAAAATCAAATCCCGTCGGACGAGGCGAAACCTCCGAAGAGAGGGAAGAAAAACAAACAATTAAAATCATATCAAATGGAGACAATTTACAGCTTCAAAGGATGGGTAAAAGCAATCATCGACAATGAAAACGCAGAAGTTCTGTGTCAGTTGGAAGAAAATGGAGTCGGCAATATAGGGAAAAAGACTCTGGTTGAAATGGCGAAAGCGCAATTTGAACATTGGAAAGAATTTTGCCAACTACTTGACACAGAGAGCAGAATAGCGATGTATGTTTGTGTATACGGCAATGACATTCTACCCAACGGCTTGCTTTGCCGGAAAGAGCATGAATGCGTCTATAGGGACTTCGTTAAAATTGAGCCGCACAGGAAGAATATTAACTTATAAAATTAAAAGACATGAAACAGATTATTTGGTCGAGCGAGGACAGGTTGGATGACAATGCAAGAGAAAGATACCAGGAATTTCAGCGTGAGGTGCAAGATGACAACACTTACATTGTCAGTGATGAAGAATGGGCGGACGAGGTGTACGGCTATTTGGATGACGAACGGCATAACTTGAACAAGCACATTGACGGCGTTATCATGGTGTTTGCCGATTTAGGGCTGTGGTATGGCCGGAGGCAAGGCTACCAAATACTGGGCAGCAATATCGCCGACATATTGCACTCCCAATGTGATGAAGCCGAGTGGTACGGTGACGGCTACAATATTCGGGGACGCATGATTCACCATGACGGAACAAACTATGTTTTGTACCGTATAGCCAAAGACAGGGACGAAGCGGAACGCATTGCCGCCAAAATCTACAGTGGGGAAATCGACGAGGAAGGTTTTCGCCGGAGAACCCGCTCCCTCTATCCGTATGTCGCCGATGTTTACGGCTGGAAGACCAGAAACCGTAAAAAGTCCGCGTAAGAATGAAAAACATGCAATGGATGCCACAACCGTCTATGGGATGTGTTGCGGCATCTTTCTTTTATTCTGCATGAAAGGCCCTTTTGCGGACCGGGCAACCTGTTCTAATTCGTCCGGACTAACCTTTTATATATACCTTTTTTCCCTTTTCTATTATTTTCTGTTCGCCTCTATAATCCGGACCGTAAGCCGTCTATTGTTTCTGCAAATTTCGATTGCCGCCTGTCAGTCCGCTCAAGGACCTCCTTGCTTGCTGGCGGAAAATCTTCCTCACCGGCTTCGCTGGCGAGCGTATTTTTCGCAGCATCCTTGTTCTTGGACTGGTCGCCAATCCTCGGGCAGAAAAATAAACAGCCTTCCGGTACAGGATTGTATCAGAGGGAAAAAATCAAACTTAAAATTGAAGCATTATGACATTCAGAGAATTTATGAGCGAGAACGGCTACACGGTACAGACAACCTTTTGGGAAGATTTCACAATAGCCGACCTGTTTGGGCTTTCGGCTATCCGGGACACATACAACCGTGCTTTCAAGGAGTGGAATGAGGACTACAAGTTTCTGACCGAATTGGTATTGGTTCTCAATCACAAGATTTGGCAGCATCACAAGAGCCGTCCCGAAGTTGCAGCACTTTACAATGACCTATGGAAGCAGGCAGACCTATACGCGGTTGAAAATCTGAAAGCTGACGAGTTGAATTATTTTTTTGAGGTAACGGATTAAACAGATATTAAAATAGAAAAGATATGACAAAAGAAGAGGTTTTACAGCATGACAAGAAGTTCCGCTATATGCTTTTGTCCCGAATGCAGTCGGATTGCGAGTATTATCTGAACTATGGCAACAGGAACCCAAAACGCCTGTGGGCTGGCGATGAACAGCGACAAATCGAGTACATGATACTGTTGCATGACAGTTTCAAGGAGGATGAGAAACCGCAGTGGCTTTCGCTTGATGAAATTCTTGATTACCAAAAGAGAATGCTTGAGCCTGTCGCTTGATATGAGAGATGCCGCAGCCGCCTCGATGACGGTTGCGGCATTTGATGATGACTTTTCGCTACTGCAAATCCCTTTTATAATATCATGGCTTCGACACCAGGAATTTTGCGGCGAGATTGTACACCTGTTTTATCTCTTTTGATGAAACATCCCACTTGTGTATTTCATCAAAGACAAGTTCAGGATGTTTCTTGCTGATGTCTTTCAGTGCATTGCCGATTGATTTTCGGACATATTCGCTGCTATCTGTTTTCCTGTCTGACAGCAGACGGATGGCGACGGACGGATGATCCTTGAAATACGGGCGGCTCGTCCACACCCGTAGTCCCTCCGAGGCTGCCCGGCGTACATTGGGATTTGTATCACTAAGCCAGTCGGTAATCAGAGGCACAGCGTTTTCATAGCCAATGGATTTGCAATGGTTGTCAAAAGCCATAGCCAAAATTTCCTGTACCTTCCAATTCTGATGTTTGCTCACAGTATTTCGCAGAAAATCCAACGATTCGGGAATTTCATGTGCGGCATATCCAAGAAGGAAGATTCCTATTTCCTGTATCTGAAAATTATCTGATTGATATAGAGTCATCCCTATTGTATGACATTCGCTGGAAGAATGTGAACTCCGGAACTTTTCAGCTTCTGATTTGACAATCTTAAGGCAGTCCTTATCCGGGATGACCTCATTTAAATATGATATGTAATCATCCATTTTAACTGTGTATTTGTAGTTTGTTAAACATCTTCAATTTTACTGTCTGTTTCTGATGATTCTATTCAATGCCATGCGGCATAATAATTTATGAAAAGGTTTTATGAAAAAGAAGTATATCCGTCCCAAAGCATTGTGAAATTTAACGGATGTGCAGATACTGATTGCCTGCTCCGATTTTACCAGCTCGCCACACTCAATCTTGATTTCAAGAAATAGATGCCTGTCGTCTTTTTCAATTTGTATGTGATTGGTAGAGTTCTCCGTTATAAGGTCGTTAAAGCCGTTACTGGTTTTCAGCCCGAACCTTTTTACAATTTTATTCCGGATATTGAAAAGCAACCTTACAAGAGGAGGATAGTCGGAGAAAATCATGTCGTACACCTCCTGTGCCGTAATCTGCTTTTTCGTACATACGCTTATCGAATATTTGTCTATGTAGTCCATTTTACTGTTTTTAATTTGACAATACATTTTCTATTCGGTCAAAAAACATTCCCCATCAATGTCTTTAATACGGATGACAGGAATACCCGTGCCGTCCTCGAACTGTAGAACCCCTTTGTCCGGCTCTACACTCTTGACAATCCCGGTCGCCGTATGATAACTTCCACCCTCTTTCTTATCATCAGGCACAAAATAAGTAACACTAATAGTCGGCTTTTCATCCAATGATTGCAGATAAGCCAGCTTCCTGTTCAGCACTTCAGCATCACTTTCGGACAGTTCCTGTTCCGCCTCCGTCAGCCTTGCGGCCTCTGTGATGGCTGCATTATGCCCGGTCAGGGCGGCAAAGGGAGCAAACTGGGCGGCACGGTTGTACATGGACATCTGCGGATGCCTTTCGGAAACATGGTGTGGCAGGTGGATGATATCATCATATAAGTCATTCATGCTTTATGTCCTCCTATCTGTTCGTTGCGTTCCTTGGCAGTGGCACCTTCTTCGTAATTCAAGCCTTTCAGAATGGCGTTCTTGCCGAACTGTTTCTTGATGTTCAGAATGGCCGTCTGTATTTGGCGCTCCTTGGCAAGCCTTTCCTTTTCTTCCCTCTGTTCCCTTTCCAGCGTTTCATAGTCTGTGAACAGGTCATACTGCACCGGAGACGGATTCTTGGATGCCATATCTTCATCGACGACATGATTCGTGGTAAGATTGATGCGTCGCACCAGAAGGTTGGGATTGACAATCCGGTCGAAAAGTTCCATGACGGCTTCTGATATGAGCCGGGCGGATGATGTCGGGCTTTCAAGGTTGGCCGTGCCATGTGCGTGCTTCGGGACTTTCCGGCCATAGTAGTCGGTCGTTACCTCACCCTTATATGTTGTCCGTGCATCTCCATTGGACAGACTGGCTGTATCATAGCCGATGGTCAGCACGAGCTGGTCTGTAACCATCCTTTTGTCAAGCAGGTCGAGAGCGGCGCTTTCTGCCATTTCCCGGACTACCACGCGGGCTTTCCGTACCGTGTATGGCTCCTGGAGCACCTGCCCGCTGCTGAACGAGTTCGTTACCGGCTTATAGGCTTTTATAAATTCCATCGTGCAAGGCTCCCATCCCCAGGCATGGTCTATCAGCAGCTCTGCATTGACGCCAAACAACTGATATAGCAGTTCCTCGTTCCTGACGGACTGCCTTGCGATGTCGCCCATCGTGCAGATGCCGTATTGTTCCAGCTTACTCGCTATGCCTTTCCCTACACGCCAGAAATCCCTCAGCGGTCGGTGCGTCCACAGTTTCCTACGGTAGGTCATTTCGTCCAGTTCCGCTATGCGTACACCGTCTTTGTCCGCCGGAATGTGTTTGGCCTCGATGTCCATTGCTACTTTGCAGAGGTACAGGTTGGTGCCTATCCCTGCAGTTGCCGTAATGCCGGTCTGTCGCAGCACATCTCCAATCATTCTCCTTGCAAGCTCGTGTGCCGTGACTCCGTAGGTCGGCAGATAAGCCGTTACGTCCATGAACACTTCGTCTATCGAATACACATGGATGTCTTCCGGAGCGATATAGTTGAGATAGATTTTGTAGATGCGCGTGCTGTGCTCGATGTAGTAGGCCATGCGAGGCGTAGCGGTGATATAGTCCACTTCCCAGTACGGATGAGTCTTCAGTTCAATGTCTGACACTGATTTCCCGGTCAGCCTGTATCCGTAAGATTTGCTTCTGCGCTCAGCGTTTACTTCCCTTAATCTCTGCTCGACCTCGAACAGCCGGGCCCGGCTGGGAATGCCGTATGCTTTTAGCGAAGGGCTGACGGCAAGGCAGATGGTCTTTTCCGTGCGGCTTCTGTCTGCCACAACAAGGTTGGTCGTGAGCGGATCAAGCCCACGTTCCACACACTCGACCGAAGCGTAGAACGACTTCAGGTCGATGGCTATGTATGTCCTGCCTGTGTCCTGCATGTCTGTATTTCCAACGGGCTATCGGTCTCTCCGGTAATCAGACTTCCTGAATCCGCCCCACAGCCCTTTAAGGATTTTGCCTACTACCCAGAACACGGCTATAATCACCAGAATTTCCATAGTCTTTTCTTTTTATATAACCATATAATTATGTACTTATATAATTATGATTTTATGTAATTATATATTATAATAATATCAATTCTATAACTCATTGAGGTTCGCCTCATTTTCTTCAATATAAGTCATTATTATTGCGGCTGCAAGCGACCTCAAAGGAATATTACGGTGTGCATTGAGGCGGATTAGTTCAAGCCGTTTCTTTACCTCTTTGGGAAGCCAGATGGCAAATCCCTGCTCGCTTATGCCGGTATATTTTGCGAGGTTTTCCTCAAAGGCTTTCTTGCCTCTCTTGCGGCGTTTTGTCTCCCTTTCTGCGGCAGGGTCGCCGTTCGCATCCACGACGGGTTCTTTATCCTTGCCTGGTGTCGTTATGCCCCGCACGATGTCGTCCAGTCCCATGTTCGCAAGCGGGTTGTCTATTTCCGGTCTGCTGTTCTTTGCCATAGCCTTTATTTTTTAAGATCAAGTTCCTCGATGATTTTATTGAAAGCCGGTTCAAGCAGTTCCGTCTGGTTTTTCTCCAACGGGTATAGCGTGGAATATCTCTTTATGGCCACACTCTGCTTCACCATCGGTGTAACGGTGCCGACCAGCCCGAGATACCCGATGGTCTGTTCCCGTTGCCGTATCTCTTCCGCCTTCCTCTCGGCCGCGTTGATTCGGTTGGGGATGAAAATCAGGCCGGCTGATGACACCGACTTCAGAGCCTTGACGAATATGCCTGTGGCGTCCACAGTGTCCGCGTCGAATGATATGGGTATTATTGCCGTATCCGCTGATTGGTAGATGTATGCCAGGTTGCGGTCGTTCAGGTTTCCCGGACAGTCTATCAGTACGATGCCCGGCACTTCTTTCAGTTTGCCCATTACCTGCACGAGCCGCTTATGGTCGGACGTGTCAAGCATCTCCACGTTCCACGGGATCTGTGCGTCCGGTGCAGCGTCCTTTTCACGTTGGCGGTGACGAAACAGTGATGCCTGCAGGTCTGCATCTATCACAAATGAGGGGAAGCCATGCTCTATAAGATGATTTGCGAACAAGGCACAAAGGGTCGTCTTGCCAACGCCTCCTTTGATGTTGCTGAATATGACAATCTTGTTTTTCATGTCCATGCGAATTTATGCTATATAATTCACCTACAAAGATACAAAATTATCGGCTCACAACAAAGGAAGGACAGTTAATAATTATATATTTATGATTTTATATATTTATATAATTATATAGTTACATCTATTTCGTATCTATTTGTATATCAAATATGAAGAATGTCATATGGTGAAATTGTACAAGAATGAATATAAGATGATTGAATTCATTTTATATATGATTATATAACTATATAATTATATAATCACACGATAGAAGTCATTTCCGTCTGAAGGCTTTTCAACAAGGTTGTAGTAATTCAGCTCCTACTTACCACCTTGCATTTGAAGCAATACGTTCACATCACCATTCCCGATATAAGCCAAGCATCTACGGATCTTTTCGGCAGGCCAGTTCCACCATTCCAGTTTTTCCAATTTTTGAATTACATCATCTGGGAAACGCTTCCTTATCGGTCTGGCGGGAACACCGCCGACTATCGTATAGGGCGGCACGTCTTTCGTAACAACGGCACGGGCGGCTATGATTGCCCCATTGCCGATGTGAACACCAGCCATAATCACCGCTTCGTAGCCTATCCACACATCGTTGCCTATCACGATGTCACCTTTGTTGTCCCAAGCCGTTGCCACGTCCGATTTTTCCAAATCCCAGTCTTCATAAAAGAGCGGGAAGGTGTAAGTGGATAGGGATTTTAAGGTATGGTTGGCACAGTTGAACAGGAATTTCGCGCCGCAGGCAATAGAACAGAACTTGCCGATTATCAGCCGCTCGTGGTTGATAGGATAATGGTAAAGCACATTGTTTCGCTCGAAAAGCAACGGGTCGGACACGAAATCATTATAGATGGTATAGTCGCCCACTTCGATAGACGGGTCTTTCACGACGGCATTCAGGTACACGGTCTGCGTGTCGCCTGTGCGTGGATATATCTTTTTCATCATGACATTCAGTTTTTAATAGTGTTTATGTTTCAGATAAATGACGGACTGCATCCCAAGCCCAATCACGAACAGGTATTCCACTGTCCAATAAACGGCAAGGGGTACATTCCAATGGCTCAATCCCCACAGATAGAGCAGGTAGGCGGCGATGGTTGTTGCCTGAAAGATGAAAGCCGTCCGTGTCGCCCCCGTTCCCGTAACGGCATTCATATAGACATAGCCGGGCAAGGCAAAGACATAGTTCAGCAACATGACCACAAACGGCAACCATGCGGTTTGCACGATAGCCGGATTGTCTGTATAGACACTGACAACAGGCTGATGGAATACCAACGCAAGCGCAATCAGCGGTAAGCCGACGACATAGCCTAATCGGATTACTCTGCTGCATAGCGGAAACACTTGCTCTCTTTCGTCCGCTCCAATCAGATTGCTTACCAACGAGCCAGTTGTGGCGGCAAACGAATTGACGATGACAAAGAACAAGGTGGAAATGCTTCGGAGAATGTTTGCCACTGCCAGTTGCAATTCTCCCAAATGCTCAATCGCCACAAAGAACAGAAACCAAGGGGCTACGCTGATAAACGAATGGAACATGCTCCAAACGGACACATGGCAGACATGGAGCAATACACTTTTGTCGAAGCTCCAACGCAATCCATATAACCGTTTATCCATTTTACGTAAAACATGGATTGCCAGCACTGCCAGCGAACACGCTTCGGCAAAAGACGATGCGATGGCTGCTCCTGCTATCCCCATGTCCCAATGAAATATGAGCAGCCAGTTGCCCGGAATGTTCACCAATACAGCTGTCAGAGCCGCCATGTTCAAAGCTTTTGTACGGGTGATGCCGACTAAAAACGAGCGCAAGGCAAGGAACGGAAAAGAGAACAACAGTCCCCAAATTCGTCCGTCCAAGTAATCAATCACGGCATGATAGACTTCCGCAGAAGTAATCAACCTGCTTAGAATAATCGGGGAAAACAGTTTGGAGAACAGACACAAAAAGACAGCAAGTCCCGACAGGAAAAACAATCCTTGAAAGAATGTCTTTCCTGTTTCAGAATAATGCCGTTCGCCGTTGCGCCGTGCAATAACGACCTGCAAGCCTAAACTGAAACCGAAGCCGAGCATGTAGATAGCCAGATACCAAATCCCGGTAAGGGCGGATGCGCCCAATTCTATTTCTCCCACATGCCCCAAGAAAATGGCATCGGTGATATTGATAAGTTGCTCGATAAGGATGCTCATCATTACAGGAAAGTTGATGAGCCAGATATTCTTATATGTATAGTTCATTGTTCAACTTGATATAATACGACAAGTCCTGCTGCACAAGGCGGCATGATACATCGCATAATTATGAATTTGGAATAATGGCAAAACAAGAAAGGACAAACCTATTATAAGCCTGTCCGTTGCTGAATAGCTTGATTAAAATGCTATCCGTTAAGCGCAGCTATATGCACACTTGCCATTTCATACGGGTTGAACAATCTTTGTTTTTAATATCCAAATACAAAGGTAGTAAAAATAGAAATGGATTGATACTTTTCTGTATTTTTTATAATCTTCCGTTATCATTCCATTCTCCGTAGAGAAGTCCTTTCCGGGTATTTTCTATGAATTTGTTCAGGCGACTTTCAAAAAGTTCGGGCTGATTCTTCTTGATTTGGATAGTATCAATCCTGATTCGCTTATATAAGTCAGGGAATTGGCAGAAGTTATTCCACACTACCGGATCGGATTGTAGTCTCTGCAATATATCCTTGTCTATGATAAAACCATTAGGTGACATATCCGGCAGAACGGCTCTTCCGGCATCAGTCATCAGTCCCAACCGCTCCATCCTACGACATCTTTCCTTGTTAAGCTCGGACCAATTGCTTCTCGGTTTTCTGGGACAAAGTTTCTGGGCTGTTACATTATCTGCTATTTTCTTAGTTGTACTGTCTATCCAGCCGAAGCATAGGGCTTCTTCTACAGCATCAATATACCAGAAAGTATTGTCATCTGTAGGTCTGCCACGTTTCACGACTACCCAGCATTCTTTTTCTGTTTTATGGTTTTGTAATAGCCATTCACGCAGCTCGGCTCTTGATTTGGCATCCAATAAATTATGAATTTCCATTGTCGTCTATTGTTTCAATTTGCATTTTGCAATCTTGGTCTCCCCGTAAGATGGATTCACAAATAGTTACCCGAAAAGTCCTGTTTACCCATAATGAATGCAGAACGTAAAGAATGCTTTGCTTAGAACATTCACATAGCAAAGGCGTAGTGACATAGCCCTGCTTATGAAGCCCGCAGGTACATTCCATGAAGTATAAATCATAGACGGAACCTTTCTTTACGATGTCACATCTTACTCCCGGCAATTCATTGGCTTTAGAGAAAAAATCGTCCATATCTCCTTTTGCATGTTCATACAGGTCTTTATAAATCTGAAGCGTGCCGCATTGCACACAGTTCTTGCCGCACTCACGGAAGAAAGTTTCCCTTTGCGCTTCCGGCAGTTTCGTGATACCTTTCTCAAAACCTTTGAACCAATCAGCCAAATCCATAAATTGCTATTTTAAGTAGTCAAACTGTTATCTTTCTTTTGATATATAAGCAGGGTAATCGTCTTTAGACAAACTTTTCGCTAACGTGTCCGCATTTACATTCCAAAGCGTAGGAATATATTCAAACACGGCTTTCCCCTTATCAAGGTGGAAACGGACTTTGGCATCGAACGCAACAGGCTTATAGTTGTCATCTCCTATAGGGTTGTCTCTATACAACAACTGGTTTTCTTGCCATTTCAGTTCTTTGCCGTCAAAGTTCACATCGAATATTCCGCAGACCACGGCTTCCATCGTCTGATTTTGGACTGTTGTTGAGATACAACGCATATAGCCGGTAAGCTGACCGGTGCTTTTCCGCATGGCCAGTTCATAACAGAACACGCTCGTCCCGGTGTAATCCTTGGCAACAGTTGTCCTGTTGTCTTTATTATCCACATTATATATCAGTTCATGAGTAATGGTTGTCATATTGAACTTAAAACCATTTTCAGTCTGCATCAAATCAGAGAAAATCATTCTGTCACTATATACGCCTTCCAATTTCCCGTTTTCCAGTTTATAGACAACATCCTCGGTAAACAAGTTCCTGCCAATGATGTTTTCCTTCAAAAATAGAATTATTCCGTCTTTCATATCTGTCATTTATAATACGATGTGCTTGAATTTTCGGTCTATCCAGAAAGTGGCTTCTTCTGCATGAAAGCAAAGAATACAGTAGTCCGGATCGTCCGGACCTTCCGGAAAATAATGCTTCATAAAGTCTTTCCAGAAAGCATGGCGGGTTTCCATGTCTGAAATGATTTCAGCCGTTCCAGTTAAGGTAACGCTGTCAGCCTCATGGACATAACAGATTCCGGCCTTTGGCTCCTTTCTCAAATGTTTCACTTTTTCCGAAGACAACGAGGTCGTCATCCACAGTGTTGCTATTCCGTCATGTCGCAGCACATCTATGGCCACAGGGCGGGGGAATCCGTTCCCGTCGATTGTCGAAAGTATGACATATCCGCACCGGTCGAGTATCCATGCCGCCTGTTGTACAGCAGGCATCCAGCGCTTCAGGTTACTGAGGTCTGCATGTCCTTTTAGTCCAGAGACGGCAATGGCTTTCTGCTGTTCATCAAGCGAAGCTGCTGTGAAAAATCCTTTTTGAAAGCAATTCCTGCAATATTCTGAACACGGATGCCCATCTCCATGAGTACCGAACATATATTCTCCAGACATAGGTAATCCGCAACTTTGGCAGATTTGTATTGTTTTTATGCTCATATTTCAATAGTTTAACTCTTTCTTCATTACATAATTGGTCAAATAAAGCCGGTTTGCCTTCGCTTTCTGTTCTTTCACCATCTTGTGGCCATGCTTCTCAAAGAAAGGTCGTGCGGTGATGCTGACTTCAGCACTTATTTTGTGCACCCCGTATCCGAGAGCCATTTTTTCTACCTCAGAAAGCAGCATACTCGCCACGCCTTTATGTTGCCAGTCTTTGTGGACAAACATGGAGTGCAGATAGCCTTCGGTGTTCATGGAGGAAAAGCCGATAATACCGTCTTGTTCGTCAAGCGCACCGATATAATTGTTCTTTGCAAACGACTCTTTCCAATGCTCTATGCTGTCTCCGCAGGAAGCCCAGTCTGAGACTTCCTCTTTGGTATAGTCTTTGGAATTGACAATAAGGACGGTGGAACGGAATAGTGTCTGACATTCTGGAATATCCAGTACAGTCATCGGGCGTATGCGATAAGTAGATTGTTCTATTGGCATGGCATGTTTTGCATATTGAGTTTCATAAATAATTTCGTATATCCATTCTTTTTCTTTGTCTTCTTAAAACCGATGAAACCTAATTTCCTATAACAGTTTACGGCCGGGTGATTTTCTTCTATTACATCCAGAATATATTCTTTATATCCTGCTTTTCGCATACTTTCTTGCAGTAACATAGATGCAATTCCACTCCGTCTGATAGTTCTGCGTGTCGCAACAAATTCAATGAATCCGGTCGTCACAGGATAAGACAGGGGCATCTCAAATTCTTTCTTCAGAACAAGTTTGGCAATAGTTCCCATAATCAAACCGAAACATTTTCTATATGATGACCAATTTGTATAAACTGCTCTGCCGGTGCAATCTGAAATACCTGCAATACCCACTATATTGCCGTTATATAATGCCACATAAAACCTTTCCGAACGAATACCTGGTTCAAGCGCCTTCGCCACAACATCTATATTCTTACGGAAAAAAGAGAAATCTTGTTCAAAGCCTTCTGCTATACACAAGGCTATTTCACTTTGTTCTTCTTCTCGTGCTGGTCGGATAATGATATTCATGTTTTCTTTATTTAAGCCATTTCCATTCCTCTTTTGTCAGTCTCATGAAATGCTCTGTGCGGACATCGCCCAACGGAGAGGTCTTGCCTTCTTCTGTATGATGAAAGCGGAAACCGCATTTCTCCATCACTCGGCGCGACTTTGTATTGCCGTCATAATAACCGCACCAGACGGCAGTCATTCCCAAATCCTCAAAACATCTCTTCAGCAGGCAACGCACGGCTTCGGGTATCAAACCCTGTCCCCAATAAGGCCTGCCTATCCAGTATCCTATCTCCGCCTCATTCTCTTGCATTTCGGCACTGTGCAAACCATCCCCGAACATGATACCTATGCTCCCGACAGGTTCACCTGTTTCTTTCAAGATAACAGCATAAGTTTCCGGAGCGGCAAAGACAGTACGGATGATGTTCAGGCTGTCTTCTACGGACGTGTGAGGTGGCCAACCTGCAATAGGACCGATTGCAGGATCTTGAGCGTATTTATATAAGGATTCTGCATCAGATTCTTGCCAAGGACGCAACACAAGCCGTTCTGTAGCTATTTCTTTATTCATGGTTCAAGTGTATTTGAAAGTCCGACTTTAATTTCATTCCGTTTCCTCTGTTCCCTTTTTCCGTCTCGGTCCTTTGGTCCGTCCTCTGTTCAAATCGACATTGTATTTGTTCAGAATACGGAATATCGAACTCCTGCTGCTGAATCCGCTTACATTGGCTATGTCATCCATAGAATAACCGGCATTGTACATATCCACGATGGTTCTTTCCCGTTCAGTCCGGGATAAAGTCTTCACCGTTTTGGCCGGAGATTTGATGTTCTTTTGGAACAGCATGATATGGCTGGAAGATTTCCGCAATGCGGCTATTTCTTCCGGAAGGGCTCCAATCATTTCAAGAACCTCCGCTGCCGTAGTTTCCTTGAACAGTTCATTACGGCTGTCAATTCGGTCATGGATGGAAATCAGACGCACGACCTTGATCCTGCACATCTCTATGCAGACGGCAAGTTCCCGCACCCCACGAACCGCGTTACTGAACTTCGATACCACAAGCTCGTCGCCCCGGTCAAGGGCATTCATGAGCTGTTTCCATTGCGGACGCATCAGCTCATGGTCAGTCTCTTCCTCAATCACCTGTACACAGCCGAATTTCAACATCCATTCCTTATCGGCCTCGTATGAGTCATAGTGATTAGCCTTGAATATGTATCCAACTTTTGCCATTGTCTTATGCTGAAAATAATAACCGATGCAAAGATAATGTTTTTTTGTTTGTCTGAAATCATACTCCGGCATATTTATTCTAAAAATCGTATTCTGAACTTACTTTTTCTTTCACTTGTTTTCATTGGAAATCATACATTTGAATATGAATAAAAATAATTATCAAAATGTGGTTTTACATCGCGTTTTATGGCAAATATTGTATAGTTTTGTGTCGTTTTTAGTCTGAAATTGCAAGATGATAGATACAAAATCATATTCAAAATCAAGGTCTCTTTTGGCCGGGTTGGTTGCCGCATCGGTAGCCATGTTCCTGTCCGTTTCTTGTGGTAACGGAAATGGCAGCGCCGAAACGTCAATGAAAGAAGATCCTGCCGGAACATACGGAAAGTTCCTGAGTGAAACCAGAAACATGGACAACCTCTCGACGGAAGAGCTGGCAATTAGTATCAACCGGTGGCAGTCCCTCAGGGATTCTGTCTTTTTCTATGCGACACAGGACACTTCCGGCAATCCCCATTCCGATCTGTACGGTAAATGCAACGTGGTTCACGATTCTCTCCGCACGGAGTTCATCCGTCTGGCTGGGTCAGCACCGCGTTCCTTTCAGGACGTTTTTGTTCTCAAGGAAAGGACTTCTCCCTATTGCGACGACAAAGAACTGGCAGACGCGGCAGACAGTATAAGGTCGTTTTTCGTTTCTCTTGACAGTATTCCGCCCCTTGCTATTGAGGGCAACGGCATTCGTTCAGCATACCGCCGGTTACTTGCCCGGACGTTGCAAGACAGAATACATAATCTTACCGACTTGAAAACTTTCATCAGAGACGAGGATGTCATGTTCCGCACCTTTCTTGCGCACCTTGACGATCTGGCCGGAGAGGATATGTCGGATTTGACTAAAGACACGGAACGGTGCTGCTCGTTGGTTTTCCTCGCCACAGAGAAAAAGGAAATATCCTACCGGGATGCAATGATATACATGGCCATGCGTACCAATCGCCGGATTATACAGAATGCGGTTGCCTGCCTCAATGACATCCGCGAGGACAAAGTGAAATCCAGGGCGCAGGCATTCGGATATGCGTGCATGATACTGCAGCCCTACATCTCGATGGATGGCGTTTGTATGGCTTTGCTTTCCGGATACGAAAAAGAGAAGTTGCGCCACATTGCGGAACAGACACCTGAGGCTTTTACCCGGCTGGGAGATGTTCTGCAGTCGGACAATGGCGGACTGGCGGAACTGCCCGGCACGCTGATGGGGATATACATCCGGACATTATGAACGAAACACAAACAGACATGAATATGCTACGACATTTTCTGAACGATTTCCTTTCTTTCGTCCCGTTGCAGTTGCCGCAGCTTCTCGATGTGACGACAATGGAGGAACCGCAGTTCTACGGAGATTATGTACTGCTTACATTTCCTCTGCGCGACACCTACGAGTTAGAAGAGGTAATGGACATGTTCGAGGACGACATGGAACTGATTACGCTGTACCACCATATCCCGATGCCGACGGAGCAGTACGGGCACAGCACCTGTGCGTACTCCAATCCCGCATTCGGGCAGATGTTCAAGATGAACGCCAAGACCGATGCCGATGGCAGGGTCAGCTGCGTTTTCGCCACTATTTACGATTCGCTCGATCTGATGTACGGCGACCTTTGCCTTGATCTCAAACTGCATTCGAAAAGTGGCACATTGAAATACAGGAGGAACAAGGAAGACTTATTGATGGATTTTATATGAGAAATACATTGTACCGACAGATGGTGTACTGGATCAATGCACACAGGACATGGATTGAGGTGGCCGATGCCAGCCTTTACAGGGAGCACGTCATCGCAAGGAGCGACAGGACAGACTACCTCGTTTCCCGCACGCTGGTCCTACGGGCATTCAAGCCGAACGGAGGCTGTGCCGAAGGCACCGTGTGGAACATTCCCGAACACGATTTGGACAGGGCGTTGGCCACATTGCGCAAGCAGGACAGGCAGTTCCGTCAGCGAATCAAGAAAGCCGCCATGTATCTCACGGCTCCAGATGCAGAAGCCATCATACTGTTGGCCACACACGGCATTGTACGTTTGGAGCTGCTTGAACAGCCCATACATTTGACATCAAAGCCATCCTACCTATGACCAGCCTTCTATTACAATTTGTATTCATAGCACTGCTTGTCATTCTGCCGATGGCGTTGTACAGGAGCCGCCGTTCCTTCATGGCAGTATTCTACCGTGCCATGACAGACAATGCCCAGGCCCGCAAATTCTACACGCAGGTGCTTGTGGTCCTGTTGCTCCTTTTCCATTATGTCTATACGACCGGACATCCCGGACAGTTCGGCACGGTATTGTCTGCCATCGTATGTGCCGCCATGTTCTCCGCCAGGAGGACGGACAGATGGCTCCGCAAGCTGCTCGACCGTCCGAAGGCATTTGTCGCCTGCGGCGTCTTCGCACTGGCTGTATGTATCGTGCCGCAGTTGTTCACCCTGTCCGTTACCGTCTCATATATCCTTCTGGCAGCCCTGTTCTATCCCTCCGGCAGAGTTCTGGCCGACTGGGAGGACCGGGACAGGAGACTTTACCTGTCGGAACATCCGGATGAGATGTCCGACATCTACCATTGCAATCATCACGCAAGGCTGCCATGATAATGCGGACAGAAGCGGCCTTATCTTATCCGCACAATAGTCAATCACAAAAAACAGAATGAAGATGAAGAATAAAGAAGCAATGACCGCAACCATATCGACATGTATCGGTCTGTTCGACTTCCTCAAGGAAAAGGTCGGCGAACGCAAGACAAGGACAGAAGCCTATTGCGACCTGTTGGACAAGTCGCTGGCAGGCTTTGTTTCCCCTTTTTTAAGAAATCAGGATTTCGAGCTCAGGCCGAGGCAGTGCCATGTGACCGTTTCAGACCTCGCAACCGAATGGCGGTGGCACAGGGCTACTGTCCGTTCCTTTCTTGATACGCTGGAATCATTCGGACAGCTGGAAAGGACGAAACTGCCGAAAAGCATGGTCATCACCATGCACCTGCATGATGGCAGCCATGCCGTACCCGATATTGTACAGGGAACCGCAGGCATTGTCCGTCAACTGAACGGAATCCTGTCCGAATGGATAAACGGCAGCATCACTTCCGATGACGCCGGTATTGCGTGTGGTCAGATTGTACACCAGTCCATCACCGATGCCGGATTCAAGTATGAACTGCCGGAAGACGACTGCAGTGTCACCTTGCAGAAGTTGCCGGAGAGGATGAACGCGCGGGTGCTGGAAATCCACACCGCTGCTGTGGAGTGCATCGTCCTTGCTGCCCTGCGGAAAGTGTTGCGCCGGTCGAAGCCGGAAGAAAGCATGAAACTCATGCAATTCTTCTGTTTTGATCTGGGAGCAAGCTGGCCGTCATTCATTGACCTGTCAAAGACCCTTGCAGAGCAAATTCTGAACTCAGGGAAAGAAAAGGACATCGACCACGACGACGACCGTCAGCTGCTCCTTGACGACCTTCACGACCCGTTCCTGTCGGCTGCGGCGAAAGCCCTGGAGAAATCCGCAGGTGCGGACTGTCGAACCCCATTGTATAACCACGGATAATCCGTCCTTCAGCCGGCGTAGCCGTCCTGCCGTTTATAACAGGCATCCGGGCTTGCCCGTCTGCCACCAAACAAAGGGATGGGGAGCCTAATACCCCAATGATAGGAGTCATTGGGAGAGATGTCCAGGCAGGCAGCAAGCTGGGACATGAAAGATTATCCAATGCAACAGAAGAAACAGTATGGCAAATGCAAAACAGGTTCTTGACGTTCAGGTCTCCAAAGGCATCACCACCGCCCAAAGCAACGAACATCTGCGTAACCGCAGTGAGAAGGCGGCGGAATATGCCATGAAGAAAGGCAACTACGACCCGACCAGAGAACATCTGAATTTTGAGATAGTGAACGGCGGAAAAGTACGCCCTGTGGACAAAAGCCGGAGCATTCCGGAACGCATGGCAGACAATCTCCGTCAGCGTGGTATTAAAGACCCTAACGAGGGATTGTTGGAGCCCAAATACAGGACGGTGGTCAACATTATCCTCGGCGGCTCCCGCGAACTGATGCGGCAGCTTGCCTTTGGAAAGCAGGATGTGGATTTCGAGCAAGGAGCGGATAACAGCCGAATCGTCAGAAAGCCGGAAATTGAACAGTGGGCAAAGGATGCTTATAGATTCATCTGTGAAAAGTATGGCGAGCAGAACATCGCGGCGTTCGTTGTGCACCTCGATGAACAAAATCCCCATGTACATTGTACGCTACTGCCAATAAAGGACGGCAAGTTTGCATACAAGGAGATATTTGCCGGAAAGGACAAATACGAGTACAGCGCAAGAATGAAGCAACTGCACAGCGACTTTGCAGAAGTAAACAGGAAGTGGGGACTTTCCAGAGGCAGCAGTGTCTCAGAAACCGGTGCTCGCCACAGAACAACCGAAGAATACCGTCGTATGCTGTCGGAGGAATGTACGACCATTGAGGAACAGATAGCCCGACACAAGGAAGTCCTTTCGGATCTCCAATCGGACATCCGGCTGGCAGAGCGCAGGGTTAAGGGTCTGACCTCTATGGTGGAAAATCTTTTGAAGAAGCAAGCGGAGAAAGAGGCAAGGCTCGCTGTTCTTGAAGACGAACTGAAAGAGCACAAGGGCGATGCCGATGCCATATCCGCCGAGACGGACAAGCTGAAAAAGGAGCTTGCCTATATCCAACTCAAACTGGCAGACAAACAGGATAAGCTGAAGCTGGCTGACCGACAGCTGTCCGACCTCAAAGAGAACATGGATGCCATTCAGGAGAGGACGGAACATCTCAAGGAAGAAGCCTACAAATACTCCCGTGATGTCCATTCCAAAGTGGACAGTCTGCTCAAGGACGCGATGCTGGAGAATATGGTGAATGAGTTCCGTGACCTTTCGGCACGGATGACCGGCCCGGAACGGCAGATGTTTGACGGCACTCTTGTACAGTCCATAGCGGAACAAGGGAAAGAGGTCATGCACTGCGCTACGCTGCTGTTCCTGGGCATGGTCGATGATGCCACCACCTTTGCCGAAACACATGGCGGAGGCGGAAGCAAGAGCGACCTCAAATGGGGACGGGACGAAGACGAGGACAACCGTGCATGGGCTCTCCGCTGCATGAGGATGGCAAGTCGCATGATGAAGCCTGCAATCGGCAGGAAGCCCAAGCGTTGACCGGCATCCCTGACCCATAAATCAAAAGAATCAACCAATAAAGTATCAGATTATGACGAAACATATCATTTTGTTCTTTGCGGCACTTTGTTCGCTGCACAACCATGCGAATGCTGCACCGTCGGACAGCGATACTGTCCGATATGAAAGTTTCAGTAACGGCATTGAAATGCTACGCCCGATGCAGCCCTCTTATCTTGACGGAGTGGTAGTCCCGACACGCAAAAGCGGCAACTGGTTTGTCAGCCTGTCCGGAGGGGCATCGGCGTTTCTCGGCACGCCGCTCGGCTGTGAAGACCTTTTCGGGAGACTCAAGCCTTCGTACACTATAGGTGTGGGCAAATGGTTTACACCGTCGGTCGGCGTCCGTGTCAATTACAGCGGGCTGCATTTCAAGGACAGTCAACTGTCCACACAGGAATATCATCATGTCCATGCGGATCTGATGTGGAATCTGCTCGGAAACAGGTATGCAAAACAAGACGAGGTTCGCTGGGGGCTTTCCCCGTATGCGGGTCTCGGACTGCTGCACAATGCGGACAACGGACACAACCCTCTTGCCATATCATACGGCATACAGGGCCAGTACCGCATATCCAGGAGAGTAAGCGTCCTGATGGAACTTTCCGGGACGACCACATTCCAGGACTTCGACGGATACGGTAAAGCGAACCACCTCGGAGACCACATGCTTTCATTGACGGCAGGCTTTTCATTCAACATTGGCAAGGTCGGCTGGAAACGTGCTGTTGACACCCGTCCGTATGAACGGCATAACGAGTGGCTGACCGGCTATGCTAACACCCTTTCTGAACAGAACAGGCAATATGTTGGCAAACTGGACAAGGAAAGAAGGGTCCTTGACGAACTGAAGAAGATTCTCGAAATAGAAGGGCTGCTTGATACTTACGGGCATCTGTTTGAAGACATGGAAGCCGATGACAGGAGGTTTCCCGTAAACAATTACAGCGGGCTGAACTCTCTGCGGGCAAGGATGAAAAACCGTCATTGGGACGGCAGTTCGCCTCTTACAACGGAAATGCGCACAGACAGCATACAAGGCGAAAAGACGGACAGCATCAGCAAAGCGGGAACGGACAGCCTGCCCGGAAAATGGAATGCGGCAATCAACCGCCCGGACACTGTTTCTGCGGCCGGTTATTTCGCTCTCATGCAGCATGGAGACGAATGTATAGGTTCTCCGGTCTATTTCTTCTTCGACCTTAATTCAGCCCGCCTTACGGACTCTCTGCAAAAGGTCAATCTTGATGCGATCGCTCATGTGGCCATGAAATACGGACTGTCCGTGAAAGTCACGGGAGCGGCGGACAGTGCAACCGGCACAGCTTCCATCAACAACACGCTGAGCACAGCCAGAGCCGATTATATCACTGATGAACTCATCAAGCGGGGTATTCCGGCAGAAAACATTACAAAGGTCTATGAAGGAGGCATCTCAGATTATGTCCCGGACGAAGCCAATAGGCACACCAAAGTGGAACTTTATTTCAGATAAGTCTTTTTGTTCATAAATTGAAAATAGCTTTTTCATTTTTGACGAGAGCCTGTCCGTGACGGATCGGCTCTCGTTTATTCTAATATAACTCGATATGTTTCCCTGGATTGAAAGTCGTGTGTTCATTATGGGATACATACCCCAACTGGTTTGTAATACAGTTCGTTCTTCCGATGATTTTGTCAATGTTCCGGTGTGAATGACCATATATCCAGTAATCAATCGGACTTTTTCCGATAAAGTCTTCAAGCTCCACAGTAAAAGCACCGTTTAGCGGGCTTCCATTGAACTCCGGTGCGAGTAGTTCAAAGGAGGGTACATGGTGTGTCACGACAACAATGTGTTCCGTATTGCTTCGGGATATGCTTTCTTTCAGGAACTTCAAGCATTTGTCATGCTCCATGTTGAAACGAATCCAATTAAGCGGATTGCCATCTCCACATTTTATACGCCTGAAATCGGATATAGCCTGCTCTGTCAAGAATGCATCACGCTGTTTGATATAAGACCATAATGTAGTCGCTATTATTTCTGTGTGTTCGGATAACGGAATAACCGCGTTATAATGGCATGAGACATTTGTCCTTATTTTTAATGCCCAGCCGTCATATAATGAATCCAAGTCAAACATCTTGTAGAACTCATGGTTTCCCGGTACGACAATCACTTGCTCATAATTGTCAGATGCCCAATCCCAGAACGGATGGCGGCTGTAGTTTTCATCTCCGAGATAGCCGATGTCACCTGCCAATACAAGGACATTTCCTGCCACTTGCAGCGGATTATGCTTGATATAACTGCCATTTTCCGCAAATTCCAGATGAAGGTCGGATGCGTATTGGAGCCGTATCATTTTACAAAAAGCTGTTTTTCAGTTGTTCCAACATCTGCTCCCCGGTAATGTTCTGCAGACCGGCCGATTTGAAGAAGTCCTGATTGGGAAGATCATCCTTTACTTCCTCACAGAAATGTGACACATCGTCCTTTAATGTCTGCGACACATCCTCGAACCTGTCAGAAGGAGCGAGCATGGCTGCAAGCCTGAACACATCCTTTTTGTGTTTTTGTATATGCTTGCTGTCAACCTGGCCACCCTGAGCCTTTCTCTCGGACATTTCAAGGAATGCCTTGCATTTTAAGCAGATTAGACTCTCCACATTTGCTATATGCACTCCGTCTTCAACATGACTGTGTCCTATTGTGAAATTGTAATAGTCATCATCCATGAGTATGGCCGAAAGGCTTGACAGGTCATCATCCGTCGGAATGGGGGTTATGTGGGCATCTTCAGGAAAGTCCAACAGTCCGATATTGCGCGAGAAAAGCTCTATTTGATAGGGAAATTCCATATTTGTCGGTTTCATAAACCGATAATACTCATGTTTGTGCAGATTGCCTTCACCTGTGCCTATGTTGCGTTGCTCGTATCCTGCGGCTTTTACCAGTTCCCAAAACCGGGCGACAAATTCATGTGAAAGCGCTTCAACAATCAGAATGATGTCTATATCCTTGGTCGCTCTCGGAGTCTGTGCATACAGTTCCTCGTGTATTTCACATGCCGTACCGCCTATTATTACATAGGAATTCTCAAATCCCTTGAAGAACTCCTTGAATCTTTCAATTCCTTTTACCATTTCATATCGTTAATAAGATTATCCAATTCTATTTGAACTCTTTCGTCTTGATTGTCTTTAAGTGACAAATACAGCGACAGCTTATCTACAGTCCCTGTATGGCTCAACAGTTTCGGGTCATATTTCCATACTTCGATGCGGCATGTTCCATATTCCTTGTCGGTAGCGATGCCCGATTGCTGGATGCCTGTTTTGTCAATCGCAACCATATTCACAGATTCTTTGTTGATCATAGTGTATTCCGACAGGGCGTTTATGCCGCACTCCAAACTTTTTTCAGGAATTATATCTGAGAAAACTGTCTTGTCAAGCGGAGACACAAGCAGAGGCAGGGCGTTCTCCCAAAGTTCCCTGCCATAATAAACCAATCTTACTTCTTTCGTCTTTTTCCCTTCAAGCGAAACCAACCCATTTTCACTCAACCACCGTAGTGAGCGGTTAATGGTTGCGTAAGAGACCTGAAAGATATCCATCAGATCTATTGCCTCGCACCTGTCAATGGATTTCACTTCCAGATTGTACAGCAGCATACATTGGGCAATGGGAGGGATTGTCTCTTTTATATCCGCTCCTTTGGTTTTTGACTTTTTCAAGTCAATTAGAAGCGATGGGATAAACATCTGTTTCTTCGGAACGATAAAATTGCTTCTTTGTGCAACCAGTCTTCCTATATTGTATGATGCTATGTTTTCTGCAACAAGTATGACAGGGCATCCGCATTTGTTCTCAATCAGATTGAATGTCCGCTTCAGCATGGCTGGGGTTGTATCATTTCCACCATTAGCAAATGCAAATATAACCGTGCAGCCGAATAATGCACCTTTGTAAAGTTTGAAATTCTGTGTTATAGCAACAGGAATCGTATCCGACAACTGTTTCTCTAACGGGAAAAGAGTGGCCTTTTCATCTAATACGGAGAAAATATAGTCAGCCGTGTCTTTTATAAATTCACTATTGTTGCACATAATCATATTGCTTTGATTTTGTGCAAAAGTAATGATTTTATTTTGATAAGCAAAAAGATAAGCACTTTTATTGCATTTGTATGTCTCAATATCATTTGATTTCTTCCCGGCTGCCTGTCAGTCCTGCTTTCCCGTGCAAAGGTACTGCGGAGGGCGAATGTCAAGTACCGCCATGCTGACAGGCCTGCGTACCGGATGACAGCTTTCCGCAAATCACAGATTTGGGTATTTCATCAGCTACTTTGCCGTCCACTTGCCTTATTGCCCCTGACCCGCAGTCTTTTCACGCACGAAAATCATTCCCGACCGGAAGCCGTAAGGCTCCGAGAAAAGGGAAAGATAAAGAAAAAGTTTAACGGATTAAATTTAAGAGTTATGCCTAATTGGTGTTCAAGTGCGTATGTGATAGAGGGCGACGCAAAAGAAATCAAGAGCCTCTATGAGTTAATGAAAAAACTGGAAGACATGGAAAAACCTTCAGTGGAAAACGGCTTCGGGACTACATGGCTGGGATGCCTTGTGGATGCCTTGGGCAAGGATTGGAACGATGTAAGTTGTCGTGGTGAGTGGAGCTGTCTCGAAATGGACGGCGAAGTGATAAGGTTATACACCGAGACGGCGTGGTCTCCCTGCAATGAGGTGTTTGACCTTGTGAGAGAAAAATATCCGTCACTTTACTATTATTTTCAGGCGGAGGAGCCGGGCATAGGAATTTATGAAACGAACGACAGTTCGGGCGTCTATTTCCCCGACAGGTATTTTTTTGATGCCTGTACGCCCGAAGAAGAGTACCTCAGCGAATACTTCGAGAATCAGGAAGATGCGTTCAAGTGGATTGAGAAAGAGACCGGGAAACCGATAAGGTCGGCAAAGGATGTCGAAGCTCTTGACGCGGAATGGAGTGAGAAGTGCGAAGATGCTTTCTGCTACCTGCATGAGTTTGAGGTGATAAGTTGACTCGGGTAAAGGGGACATATCTCCCGGGCTGCAAGTCAGTTCGGGAGATTTTCCATGTCATCACAATCCTTTTTCCGGTTCCTGCTCCCTGTTTTAACCGGATGCCTTGGAAGGCACTGCAACCTTTTGTATGTCCCTGCCGTCCTGCCTTTTTATTCCATGACTTCTGTCCGCTTTTATCATGGGCCATCGACCGTTCCTCCGTTTCGGCATTCCCCGCCGGAGTGATTTTCCCATGCAAAGGTACAGCGTCCGTCCAGCCGTCAAGTACCGCTGCGCTAACCGGTTCACGGATTGAGCGGCAGCCTTCCCAAATCGAAGATGAACTTTCAGTTCCCCACAGGGTTGGGTATTCCGTTAAATCCCTGACGGTTTCCTTGCCTTTCCTGTTCTTTACACGCTGTCTTTCCTGCATGTAAAATCTTTCCCGACAAGGAAGCCGAAGAAGGCTTTCGAGAAAAGGGAAGAAAAAGAATGTTCAACAAATTAAATTTCAAGATTATGCACAGCAAAATTTTTCAAATTACAACGACAAAGGTGGACAAGGAATGCTATCTGAACGAGGACACGCTTATGCAGGGCGACAACAGTTATTTTGACTATTGCTGCGAAATTGGCGAGAAGGAGCGCAAGTACCACATTGACATATTGGTAAACCATATCCTGCCCACAGGTATGTTCGAGCTTGTCGATGAAGATACAATCCGCTACACCGGCGGGGCGGAAAAGTGGAAGGAGGATTTTGTGGCAGGTTTGCGCAGCAAGATGGAAGCCGTTACCCCTGACACGATGCTGGATTATATCGGCTCGGTCTATCAGCTTGAAAAATACTTGAAAAACCCGCTTGAAACAGCTTACTGGTTTTACACAGATGCGGATGGTATGCAATCCTATGCCGAACAGTCTTACGAGTTCATGCGTGAGATTTGTGGGTATGAACCCGGCACGCTGCTCTACATTGGAGGCGTCATTGATTATCATTTCTGACTCTAAATTAAAGGATTATGAACGAACAGGAAAGAATTGACTTGAAACGGAAACTTCGGGACGGACTTGCAGAATTGAGACTGACTTTTGACGAACTGCACAAGACCCTCGAATGGGCGGAATTGACGGAATGCTATCCTGAAGCATCCGCCGTATATAGGCGGATTGAATATCTGGAGGATACTGTAAATAAGATATGATTTGAATGACAAGACAGCCATCATCGGCAGAGGCGGTGTCCCGGCCGGTGGTGGCTGCCTCACAACGGGACTGGCCGAGCCTGTTATAACATGCCCATAGGTCACGGGCTCCCTCCTTTTATAATGGATAAATGCTCATTTCCATGTGCCGCCAACACCCCACAGGATGTTTTTATGCGGCAAAGGTACGGCGAACGGACGGCCCGGTCAAGGACCGCCCTGGCTATCAGGATAAAATTTGACGGAAACTTTCCGCAATCACAGATGGCGGCATTTCATAAAATTTCACCGCAGATTCCTTGCCTGCCATCCTTGCCTTCGCCGTGGAAACCGCACATAAAAACAATCCCTGCGGCGGGTCGGAAGGCCCGGAACAAAGGGAAAATAAAAAACAGGACAATGACAACAGTAGAACTAATCAAAAGCATCGCCTTCGATTTCGGCTGGATAGTAAGTACAGACGAGGAAGAAGACACTGTAGTATTCGATTTCTGCTATTACACAAAGCACGGGCTGGATTACGGATTTTGCGCCGAACTGACAAGAAACAAATTTGACGGGTTTCTTAGGGAGGTGGAGCGGAATTGCGAGGACTTTGACCCCGACTATGAAGCCTACCGGTGGATTGGCTATGACGGGCACGGAAAGTGTGGCGCACCTTACCATATCAAGGACATTGTGGATGAGATGGAAGAGGCGAAAAAAAAATTCACGGATTTTTATAACTCATTAAAAACAGCATTGACATGAGGACAAAGACACTTTACAGACGGGACGGCGCGAGAATCGGCATCAGCCGTTTCCCTAATTTCCACAAGTCCGGGAGCATTACCGGCATGAAAAGTCTGTACTACGGAAAGAATGCACTGCTGATTCGGTGCGGCAGTTGGATTTACAATGTATCAGGCGAACCCGAAATTTATTATAACTTGGCTCATTAGATTATTATGGAAAGAAATTGCAAGAAAGACTTTCAAGGATGGAAAGGTATAATGGCTCTGAAGTTACTTTGCTGCAATATTGCGGCAGGCCGTTTCAACTGGCGCAAATACTGTACGCCACAGCCATATTATGGCCACGAGATTTGTGTTATACCCTTGCACAGCTCTTACGGTCAGATAGGCTATACTGTGTATTTCCCTTACTCCAATATGCCTGAAGTGGAATATGATTGGGAAATGGGCAGACTGACCGTTGATGAAGAGAATTGGCAGGAGTTTTTTCAGCAAAGCTGACAAAGACACGGGGCTGGCATCAACGTCAGCCCTATATCCCTGTCTTTTATAGTTAGTTTTCTTGCACTTTATCTTGATACTCAAAATATAGTCCCTTAAAAAGGATGCAATCTCATAAATTATACCGACCTTTATAATTAAGTAGTGATAGTAGAAATCATAAGCTGTTAAGATAAATTATAAAGGATATGAATACAGATTATAAAGTCGGAGATTTTGTCTATGATGCAGATATTTATGATGGACTGAATAAATTTCTGTCTGATTTAGAGTTTTACAAAAAATGGTTACCCCAAAATAAAGAGGCCAAAATACTTGAACTTTGCTGTGGAACGGGAAGACTTACGATTCCAATAGCAAAGGATGGCTATGACATTAAGGGCGTTGATTATACTTCATCCATGCTTGAACGGGCAAAGGAAAAAGCGCTTCAAGCCGGTCTAAAAATAGATTTCATTGAAGCCGATATAAGAGAATTAAACTTGGGAGAAAAATTCGATCTTATTTTTATTCCATTCAATTCTATTCATCATCTGTATAAAAATGAAGATTTATTTGAGGCGTTGAACACGGTAAAAAATCATTTGAAAGATAACGGTCTGTTTTTATTGGACTGCTTTAATCCTAATATCCAATATATTGTAGAAAACGGACGGAAACAACATGTTATGGCCGAATATACTACCAATGATGGAAGAAGTATATTGATAAAACAAAGCATGCATTACGAAAGTGCATCTCAAATCAATCGCATAAAGTGGCAGTATTTTATTGACGGTGCATTCCATTCAGTCCAAAATATGGACATGAGGCTGTTCTTTCCCCAAGAGTTAAATTCATATCTTCATCAAGCGGGATTTAATGTTATCCATAAATTCGGTGATTTTACAGAGGGTGAGTTTAATGACAATTCGGAAAAACAAATATATATCCTGGAACTCAAAAAGTAGAATAAATGGGCTGGCATCCACGCCAGCCCATTGTCTTTTTTCCCTATCGCCGCATTCCGCCGCCATATTCAGCCTCTTGTAGCTCCTCCCTGTATTCGTCGAGTTCGTTCAGCTTCTCGTTCACGGCCTGCAGGTTGGCATCGAGCGTCGAATTGTGGTCGTATGGGAAGCTGTGCCGCACAGCAAGACCCGCATTGCACACACCTCCCACATCGAGCGCATTCTTCTCCCTGTTGTACGCTGCATACAGAATATCCCCGCTCGGCATTTCAAATACCGGCATTCTCTGATGCGTCAGTTTGGCAAACTGTTCAACGACCATATCCTTGGCAAGCTCTTTCACATCCACGCTGGCACGGTCAATGCCGTAGCGGTTGATGTGGTCGCGTACCTCCTGTTCCGAGTATTTCAGCATCACTTCATAGGTGCCGCCCACGCTCCCGTTATACACGACGGCAAAGTCCTTGTCCTCGACAAGCAGGTCATCGCCCCTGTGCTGCAAGGGAGTCTGGTAGGTGTATTGTTCATCCATGCCGTTCCCGTCATAATATTCCTTGGCGCAGGCCAGCAGCCCCTCATAGTCCCCTTTGTCCCTCAGTTCGTCCAGCCGGCTTGTGTCGTCTGTGGACTGGAGGTAGGCCACGGACGCATAGAATGTCTTTTCCTGTGGAGAGACCTCGTTTCCTTTCCGTTCCGTATTGTCTTCGTCCAGTCCCCTTGCAATCCTGTCCACCTTCTGCGTGATTATAGAGGATGCCTTTTTTACATCCATCAGGGTTGTCTTGATGAACTGCGGGGACTCTTTCAATGAGTCGAGCCAGGACTTGAGGTAGGCGCAGCTGTCTTCCTTGATGTGTTTGGTCATGCCGTAACGTTGTGAGACCAGTGCGCTGCCGAGTTCGGCCACCAGTTCCTCCCTGGCATATTCCTTTGAACCGAAGGCTGTCGGTTCGAGGCGGTCAAGCACGCCTTTCGCACCGGTGGAATGGGTCATCTCGTGGAACAGGGTGCCGTAGAACGCTTCCCCGTCCTTGAACTGCCTCTTTTCCGGCACTACGATTTCATTCTTCGTAATGGAATAGTACGCACTATCCTGATGCATGGGCCGTATGGGACAGATCCACAGGTTCTCGCTTATCATCCGGTCCACCGGCTCGAAGTCGAACTGTTCGCCTGCCTTGACTTCAGGACGGCCGTTTTCCTTTTCCAGCTTTTCCCACAATTCCGGACGCGCTTCCCGCAGGTTGGTCTGCTGCACGTTGAACACCCTGAAAACCTGCATCCTCGGATAGACATTGTACTCCTTCTTCTCATCTTCGGAGAGATTCTTGTAGTCGTCATACTTGATTTTCTCCTTCGTCTCCTTGTGTATGCAGGTGAAAGTGGTAAGCATCACCGGGAAGGATTTCTCGCCGCGCAGCACGGAGACCCTCGGCAGTTCCTGTCCGTCCTTGCCCGGCTTGTTCATCCGCTGCACGCAGTCGAAGGTACAGAAGCGGGGTATCTTGTACCCCTCTTTCTCGCAGTGCAGCATCAACATGAAGGCGTTCATGCCGTTGTATTCGCGTCCGGACAAGTTGCGCGGCCACTGCAATGCGCCTTCCGTGAACCAGGGCTTGCGCCAGTCCTTATTGATGCTTTCTATCTTTTCAATCATCATCTCGGCGAACAGGTCGAGAGCCTTTTCCTCGCTGTTCGGCCCGTCCGCGTTCTGTCGTCTGTAACCGGCCATATCCGTCATCTGTTATCGTTATCGTTGCCGGCCTCCGGCACATACTGGTTGAGTTCTTCCACACGGCAGGAGATGTCCGGCTTGCCGTCGTATAGGGAGAGGGACATTTCTCCCTTCGCGTCCACCTTGACACCCGGCTGCAGCCATTCCTCCCTTTCCTTGCCGAAACAGAAGAAGCGCACCCATTGGTACTCGAACCCGTCATTGACCTTTTCCGTACTGAATGCGGAAAACATCAGGTACGGCTTGCCGGTCTTGTCCTTGCGTTCCTCTATGTGCTTGCCGGTCTTCCCACGGAAGACCATCTGCCCTTTGACGGAATCCGTGTTCCCGGCATCGGAAAGATCCACGGAATCTGCCGACAGGTTGAAATAGAGCTTCTCGCCCCTGCGTTTCAGCAAAAGGGTGCCCGTGACCTTGGCACGGGAGCCGTACCGGTATTCATGTACGGTGTCCTGCCCGCCGTCTTTGCTGACGCTGACTTCCATGTTCCCGTCATTCCCGTTCTTTCCGGGGATGGAGACCTGGAGAGGAAAACTTACGAACTCCTTGCCGTCCTTGCCTGTGCGGACGGAGGCGTCGCGGCTGATTGTGCCGCATATTGTGACATTGCATTTAATCATCGCTTGTATTTTTTATGTGTGACATTTTCCATCGGAAGGCGGAAGCTGCCCTGTTGAAGTCGAACCGGGTAAATCAGCCGCTAATCGGGTGCCCTGATACGGATGTAGATTATCCATGCGGCAAGCAGTACCTGTATCCCGATGATGACAAGAGCCGCCACACGCCCGAACAGCATAAAGTACATGACGGTATGCAGCACGCAGGCGGACAATCCGAGTAAATAAACACATAATTGCATCATCACGCTTTTCATATTCTATCTCTTTAGGCTTTCTGTCTGTCCCTGCTGTTGCTCCATTCCCATCTCGAAGTTGCGGGATGCCGTCTCGGAGAGGATGACCGTGTTGAGCAGTCCGGTCACGCGCATCCGCTTGGTCTCTTCGGAGAGGGAACAGTTGTTCAGCGTGACGGACAGGCGGCTGAGTTCGGCCGAGGACAGTTCCCTTGATATTTGGGCGCTTCCGTTGTCGGCATGAAGCAACGCCTTGCCGTTTTCGTTGATAGTCAGGGTGCAGCTTTTCATGCCCGGCAACAAGGGCTTGAGGTCGATTTTCCGGCTGTCCATTGCGGCGGACACCTCCGCCTTCTGCCGTTCCTCCTCTTTGTTGTCAATCTGTACGGCCAGCAGCATCAGGGAGGTAAAGGCGGTCATGGCCATCTCCACGACAGGGTCGCTGCATCCGGACAGTCCCACTCCGCTGTCCTCGGACGAGAGCAGTTTTTTCATCCATCCTTCGGTGGTGAGCGGTCTGCCGTCCCTGACACTATCCGGACTCTTGTATCTTGCAAGCAGGTCACTGCCGTTATGCAGCACCTGTTGCCGGATACCGCCTTTCTGTGCGATTTCCGCCAGATACGCCGCCGGGTCGATGTCCCGCTGCGTGCCGTCCGCATAGATGTTTCTGACAGAGAAATGCAGATGCTCTCCGCCCGTCTTTCCGAGCTGTTGTCCCGCCTTGACCGTGTCACCGACCTTGACGGATACTTCGCCGAGGTGCATATAGGAGCATTGCACCTTGCTGCCGTCCTTCCGGCGTAAGCATTCGATAAACTCCCCCTTTCATTCTAAAAATGTGATATTACTTTTGTA